>Ga0114995_10002032_pt1 | contig 14054 bp, 14 predicted proteins | sample ArcticOcean_MG_C_11_FD_87038 | JGI IMG/M metagenome (GOLD analysis project Ga0114995, IMG submission 87038) | Marine microbial communities from western Arctic Ocean - ArcticOcean_MG_CB2_154 | ecosystem: Environmental > Aquatic > Marine > Oceanic | place: Arctic Ocean: Canada Basin | collected... | reverse complement strand
TTTCATACAAGATTTTATAGCATTACTACCTTTATTAGGTATAACAGACAGCTCTTTAGTATCTTCATTATACTCAAGTGCCACATTCATGGCAGGTCTTCTTGGACTACCCCATTTCATAATTCTACTAAACGACCATCTAACATCATCAATTGAAACACTTAAACTCCATGCTTGAGTGTTTGTTTTGTCACGACTTTCAAGTAGTAAAGTATTAATCCCTACTAAATGTCCTGACTCATCAAATAATCCGCCGCCACTATTTCCTGGCATAATTAAACTATCATGTTGAATCATAGTCTGCCATGGTGAAGCTGGATACCTTTCGGTATGTCCAACGATACCTTTAGCTACAGTCCAAGCCATTCCTTGCGGATGTCCTATAGTATATACATCATGCCCAATCTCAGGCCCGTTGGACCATGTAACTTCTGTTATATTATCCGGCAATGGAAAATCAGTAATTTTTAATACTGCAATATCAGTGATCTCATCAACGCCAATTATTTTTGCATTATATTTTGTAGTATCATCTTTGCTGTATACATATACTATAATTTTACTAGAACGATCAATAACGTGATGGTTGGTTATTATTATTCCTTCAGACTTTGAAATGATCACACCGGTACCCATACCAGTTGGTGTATTCTTTTTTTCACTATCTTTAGTTGGCTCAACTAAGAAATCTAACGGATCTCTTTTTTTATTTTCAGCGACTATTAATACAGTTGCATTTAGATTTTCAAGTACTTTGGGTAATTTCGCATTAACACTTAACGGTACTAAGCTAATACAGATGACTAATAGGTACTGTAGAACTTGCATCATGTCTTAAATTCCTCTTTCGTTTAGCACTATCTCGTTGTGCCAATTTATATCTGTCTTCGCAGAATCCGCAGTAATGAGTATAACCCTCACTGAGTCGCTGTGGCAGCATTGTTTTAGAACTTCGAAAGAAAAGAACAGAACAATGATCACAGAGTAATGCGTAAACTCTTGATGTCCTACATAGCACACTCTTGTGTCGTTGATACTTCTGTTTAATAAATGTGTATCCTATATACATATTAATATTATTTATCTTTAGTTAGCATTTGGCTAGATAATCACTATGATAAATAACATATAACAAAGAATATTTGCAGGAGAATTTTAAATGGCAAAACAAACTATTAACATAGGTAGTGCCGCCAATGATGGATCAGGGGATCCGTTGCGAACGGCATTCGATAAAATCAATGATAACTTCCTAGAAGTTTATACAGAACTAGGTGGAGCTGATTTAGCCGCTAACAACCTACTTCTTTCAGCTAACACGATTAGCTCAACAGATACAAACGGAAATATTAACTTAGCCGCAAACGGTACTGGTGATGTTGTTATTGCAACAGGTACAAGTTTAACGTTAACAGATCATACAGACAATGCAGTTAATAAGTTTGATGCAAGCGGTAACATAATTGCAAGTTCAATTGTAGATGATGGCACAACTGTTACAATGGGCGACTTGGTTGTAAATGGTACAACTAGTGTTGTTACAACAACGGCTAACAACCTTAAGTTTCAGGCTAACCTTGATATTGAACTGGTACCAACTGGCGGTGAAGTTCGAGTTACAGGTCATTTAGTTCCCGAAGCACCAAATACTAGAAATTTAGGTGAAACCAACTTTGCATGGGCTCTTATGTATGCTCAAGGAATTAAAGTAACAGGCGACAGACTTAACATTGCTACAACTTATACGCCAGCAACTGCTGCTGGTGATTTCGCTGGACATTTAACAATGGGTACACTAGGTGCGGCAGATGCTTTAAGAACAGCAGCTACATACAGTGGCGTAGCCGGTACAAGTGGTGGCTCAGGTACAGTAGGAACGTTTGACATTGTTGTTGATGGAACTGGTGCAGTTACAAGTGTTGTAGTTGTTACAGAAGGATATGGTCATGCAATTGGTGATGTAATTACGGTTGCCGATAGTGCATTAGGAAGTGGCGGAGCAGCAGCTTTTACAATGAATGTTGCTACAATCACTGGAAGTGATTTAGCAGGTGACGTAGCAGTTGACGCAAATTATATATATTATTCAACTGCTGCTGCTGATGGTAGCACTAGTATCTGGAAACGTGTAGCAATAGCAACTTGGTAATAGGAGCATAGGCAAATGGCCACAAGACAAGTTATAAAAACAGGATCCACTGTAGACGACGGCACTGGAGACCTATTAAGAGATGCTTTTGTAAAAGTAAACACAAACTTTGAAAACGTTTGGGAAAAGACATCAGTTAACAGTGAATTAGACTTTACTGAATATACTATTTCGAGTACTGGTGATTTAATATTATCTCCTGCAGGCGATATAAAAACAACTAAACAAACAGTATTTAATTTTAACAAAGGAAACTTTGATCTTACTGTACATGGTAATTCAATTGATAATGTATTATTTGTTGATGCAAGTACAGGTAGAGTAGGTATACTTAACAATGCTCCAGCCCAAGCACTTGACGTAACAGGTAATGTTGCAATAAGTGGAAACTTAGTTGTAGCCGGTAATACTACCTTGAACGGAAATATAATTTTTGGTAATGCATCTAGTGATATTATAACTTATGTTGCACGAGTAGGTTCTAACATTGAACCATATGGTAGTAACACAATTGGTTCAACTTCTAATCGCTGGACACACGGTTACTACACTAACCTCGATGTTACTGGAACTGTTACCGGAAACTTTACTGGAACAATAGATAGTGGTACTACTATAACAAATAATATTAACAGTACAACTATTGTTGGTGATACAATTACTGCAACAACAAGTGCCGAAGTTGGTAACTTATTAGTCACAGGAACATTAACTGTACAAGGTACAACAACTACATTAGAAACAACTGATGTTATAGTGCAAAATCAATTAACATTTGAAGGTGCCACTCCAGATGATTTTGAAACAACGTTAACTGTTACGGATCCAACTGCTGACAGAACAATTACATTTAAAGATGAAGATGGTACAGTAGCATTATTAAGTGATATTACTGGTGCTATTGCACTTACTGATTTAAGTGTTACCGTTGCAGCAGCCGGAAGTTCGACATTGGCTTATAACAGTGGTACAGGAGCATTTACATTTACTCCACCAGATTTATCAACATACTTAACAAGCTATACAGTAACAGAAAGTGATGTTACATCACACCAAGCTGCTTTAAGTGTTACTGAAAGTCAAATTAGTGATTTACAATCATACTTAACAAGTGTACCAGCCCAAACATTTGCTAGTTTAACTAGTAAGCCAACAACAGTGGCAGGGTATGGAATTACTGACAGTTATGCAAATACTGATGTAGATGCACATATAAATGTAAGTGGCGCAACTGCTAACCAACTATTAAAATGGACAGGTACTGATTACGCATGGGTTACATCAACTGATAGTGACACAACATATACAGCAGGCACTGGGTTAACATTAACAGGCACAGAATTCTCGTTAACCTCGGCACACTTTGATGGAGCATTTGCTTCATTAACAAGTAAGCCAACAACAGTAGCAGGTTATGGAATTACAGATGCTGCAAGTTCAGCACAAGGTGCATTAGCAGACAGTGCCTTACAAAGTGTACCGGCTCAGACCTTTGCTAGTTTAACTAGTAAGCCAACTACTATTACTGGTTATGGCATTACAGATGGTTATGCAAACACAGACGTTGACGCACATTTAAACACAAGTAGTGCAACAAGTGGACAAGTACTAAGTTGGAACGGAAGTGATTACGCCTGGGCTGCAGATGCAACAGGTGGTGCAACAAGTATTAATACTGCTGGTAACACAGGAACAGGTAGTGTAACATTTGCAAGTGAAACATTAACGGCAACAGGCACAACAAATCAAATTAATGTAGCGGCATCAGCCTTTGCATTAAGTTTTAGTTTAGATGCAGATTTAACTGGTTTAACAACTATTAATACACATACTATACCAAGTGGTACAGGTACACTAGCACTTGCGGCAACTACAATAGCAGGTTATGGAATTACTGATTCACCGGATAGTATTGATGATATTAGTGTAGCAGTGCCAACATCAAGTGCTGGACAAGCTGGAGATGTAGTAGGTAGAATAGCACAAAACGCAACTCATTTTTATTACTGTACTGCAACACATGATGGTTCTACAAATATTTGGAAACGAGTTGCTTGGTCTGCAGATACTTGGTAATACTAGGTAAATACTAGTGTAAGTAAAAGGAAAATTCATGGCCGCACCTTTATGGTACACAACAAATAGTAACTTGGGTGTTATCCAAGAGAATTCATTTTATCAATTTGCTCTTGATGCACGAGATTCCAATGGTGATACTATAGTATATAGCATTGTCTCCGGTAGGTTACCTGATGGAATTGAGCTTGGAACTAATGGTTCTCTTTTTGGTCAACCAAAAAAAATAGTAAAAGGTGTACCGTTTGAAGTAAGTCAAGACGTAACTGATAGATTTACAGTTCGTGCAAAAAGCTCAGATAATATTGTTACTGATAAGACATTCTCATTAACAGTAACAGGCCAAGATATTCCAGTCTTTACTACTGCAGGAAACTTAGGTAGTTGGATTGATTACCAGTATATTAATAAACAAGTTATAGTAACTGATAGCGACAGTAACGACACAATCACATTTGAATTTTTAAGTGGTGATTTACCACCTGGTGTTAAACTAACTACAGATGGATATGTTCAAGGGTTCATTGAGCCAGCACTTGTACAAGGTGCAGCGGCAGATGGTAACTTTGACCAAGCACCTTATGATACTGTATTGTATGATAGTGGAGCCGGTGTTTCTAGTTATAGTAGAACATACAGTTTTGTTACTCGTGTAACTGATGGAAAAGCATATGTTGTTAAAGAGTTTAGTTTTTATGTATACGGTGGTTTTAACTTAGCCTCAGATGTTACCGACGTTACAACCGACCTTTCAGGTACAATTACTGCTGATAATAGTAGTGCATACAGTCCGGTTATTAGACATAGTGTATCAGACTTAGGTAGTCATTTACATGACAACAATTTTAATTTTAAAATTGACGGTGTTGATTATAATGATGATGAAATAGCATACAGTATTAGCTCCGGAGCATTGCCTCCTGGAGTAGTTATAGACACAAACACAGGTTGGATATTTGGTTCATTACCGTTTGTTAATAAGCCACAGGAAACATATACGTTTACGGTAAAAGTACAAAAAGTTACTGACCCAGAAAATCAATATTTTGCCACAAAAGAATTTACGTTAAATGTAGTAAGTAATAAAAACTTATCCATTACATGGGTAACACCATCTGACTTAGGTAAGATTAATGCTGGTGATATTAGTACAATTAATATAGAAGCAATTAGTGCAAACGGTACTGCATTATATTATGAAATATTATCAGGTAGTACAAGTAAATTACCACAAGGATTACAATTATTATCAACTGGTCTCTTACAAGGCCAAACAAGTTTTAAAGGTTTCATGCTTGATGGCGGTTCTACAGGACTTGACGTAACAAAAACAACCATTGATAATAAGTGTACATTTACAGTCAAAGCAAAAGATTCAACTGGAACATTATTTAATACAAAAACATTTACATTATTAGTTGATAATTTTTATAATACTCCGTTTGAGAATGTTTATATTGAATTATTACCAAAAGCTGGAGATAGAACAGTTTGGGAACAAATGGTTTATAATAATCAAGATATTCCTGATAGTTATCTTTACAGACCAACAGATATTTACTTTGGCAAGCAACGACAGGCAAGAATGTTATTTTTATCAGGTATGACTGCAAGTACTTTATCAAGTTATGCTAAAGCAGTATATCAAAATCATTATAGTATTGACTTAAGATTTGGTAACTTTAAATCAGCAAAAGCTCAAAATAAACAAGGTAATTACATTTATGATATAGTATATGTTGAAATTGATGATGTTAACGATCCGGTTGCAATCAATGGTGTTCCACAGATAGCAAATACATATATTCAATATAACTCTATTAACAATCCTATATCAGTTGACGAAGGCGCTCATATTGAGAATGGGTCAATAACAGTTGATAACCAAAATGTTACTAAACTGTTCCCTGCAAGATTAAGTACAATGCAATCAAGAGTTCAAGATGTAATTGGATTATCAGATAGTAGAACATTGCCAAGTTGGATGACTAGTGTGCAAGCAGACGGAACAGTTTTAGGTTACACTCCGGCATGTGTTATAGCATACCTTCAACCAGGCACAGGTGACCAGGTATTATATTATTTAAATAGTAATAAAGGTATTGAGTTAAATAAAATTGAATTTACCGTTGATAGATATACTATTGATGGTTATTTTAGTAAAAATTATAATACTGTTACACCAACCAATCGTAATAGTGGAGAACTACTGCCAACAAGTGAGTATCTTCCATATGATAGGATTATTGACGTAAACGGAGTTAAGATAGTAGGTTCTCCTGCATTAGGCGGAGCAAGTGCAAATACTGATGAGTTTCTCAAAAAGGTAGCTCAAGTATATGTAATATTAACTAACTCAGGTTACGATGGAATTAATACACAGTTACAGGACAATATGATATTAGCATTAAACGGTGACACTGGAACATTCCATGCAGGATATCCAACTGCACAAAGAATTGGTTATCATAGTCCGGGTGCTTATAATCCAAGTATAGTCGATGATGATGCAATTAATAATTACACTGGATTACAAACATTCTTAAATACCTATCTAACAAATGATTATATTTGGGAATTGCCAAACGGAAGTACAGACGCAATAGACAGTGTCTCGGAAGTACTCGAGCATATACTTCATACCTTACATATTGCCGGTGTAAGAGGAACAACAAACTCAGATGCATACACCGATCTAAATGTGCAAAGTACATCTAGTGCTTTCTATATAGCAATGAAAGAAGCAGTTGATAATGGTATTTTTGATATAACTTATTATAGCATTACTTTAGACGGAAACGAAACAAGTGAGCAAAGAACATTGTTAGGAAAAGAGTATTCATACTTACTAACATTTGGCATGTGGGAATACATTTCGGTATATATATCCGGCGGATCGCTGGCTCCGGAATGGGCAGACTCGTGTAGAACACAGTCGGGAATACAATTAAATAATCCGTTAGGATTTAAATTGTATAATGATTATTTTGCTAAGATGATAGCAAAACCTACGACTACACAATTGAATACAATGTTTATCAATGGTAATCAAGGTACAAGTGGATACGTTCCAAGTCCAACTCCGGGTTGGTTAACAAGACCTCAAACAACATATGATAGATATAATGATAAAGAATACACAGGTGACGGAAGTACAACTGCATTTACACTTGATTCAATACCAATTGATACTCGTAGTGTGTATGTAACGATAAATGGTATTGCCCAGGCTAGAACATCTTTTAGCATATCGAGTAATACTGTTACTTTTGTAACTGCACCAACAAATGCAACAACTATTGTGCTTGACGATACGAGTTATCAATCAAGCACAGAAGAAACAACATATGATGGAAATACAACACAATTTTTCGCATATAGCGATAAACCAAGGACAGATCTGAATTCTGGAAATGAATACGTTAAGTTTCCGAGAAACGTAATTACAGACCTACCTTAGAGATAAATATATTATAATATTATTGGAGTTTTAAAACAAAATGGCAAGTTCAATTAACACATCAAATATCGATGGAGCATATCCGGTTGCTGGACAAGATAACAGTAGTCAAGGGTTTCGTGATAATTTCACAAACGTAAAGACTAATTTTGGTTATGCAAAGTCAGAATTAGAAGATTTGCAAACAAAATCAATTCTGAAAGCTGGATTAACTGGTGTTGCACTAGATAACGACATGGACGGTAACTTAATTTATAATTTAGAATTAAGTCAACTTGCAATGTCTAAATATGCCGCAGGTGTAGTAACTGGTTCGGTTTCATTGTCTTATGCAAATGGTTATTACCAAACACTAACAACAAGCGGAAGTGTAACATTAGCATTTACTAACTTTCCTGCAAGTGGAAAACATGCGGAAATGGCAGTTAGTATCACAGTTGCAAATACAGCACATACAATTACATTACCAGCTGCGGTTACAGTAGGAATAAACACAGTACCAGGTATTTTAGCTAACGTAATTACAGTCCCGGTTGCAGGCACATACTTACTAAAATTTACAACTGATGACGCTGGTGTAACAGTTGCAGTTGAATATGCACAGGCTCCTGGAATTGCTGGAGCAGTTAAATTTGGAACAATTGCAGCTGCAATTGGATCTGCAGGCGACACAAAAGGTATGGTATCAATTGATGCTACTTACATCTATGTATGCACAGCCACTTATGATGGTAGTACTGCTGTTTGGAAACGTGTAGCAATTTCTACTTGGTAAGAAAAATAAAAATAGTTAAAAAAACTCTTGACATTGCCAATGAACGCCTGTATACTGTAAAGTAAGTATACAGGCTTTTCTATTTTAAACAGGAGTAATTTATTGGACAACGTAGACCTAAATAGATATAAAGATTTTGTTAAAGAAGTAACCAGCGAAGCATCGAACAGTACTGATGCATTAACTGATACTTTAGATACATTAGAAAAACAAAGTGGTGTTAATATGGCATTACTACTAACTGGAGCCATTGGCATTGCAAGTGAAGGAGGCGAGTTTGCAGAGATTGTTAAAAAATGTGTGTTTCAAGGTAAACCACTTGATGATGATACTATCTTTCATGCTAAACGAGAACTTGGTGATATTATTTGGTATTGGGTTAATAGTTGTCGAGCATTAGGGCTAGATCCAAATGATGTAATTGCAGAGAATGTAAACAAACTAAAGTCAAGATACCCAGGTGGCGAGTTTGATGTACATTATAGTGAAAACAGAAAAGACGGTGATTTATAATTGCTAAAAACAAGAGATCATATAGTAGTTGGTTTATGTACCTTAGGGTTAACTTTAAACTTTAATATATTTTTATATTCAGAGTTATTCGCTAGCCTCTTTGCAGGCTTTTGCATGATGTGGATTTGGAACTTCTTTAATGGTTACTGTTTTTATCGCAGAGCAGAAGAAGATAGGAAAAGCAAATGGCGCATCCGTTAGAAATTAAATTAAGTGAATTAAATGACGATCAACTAGCAGATAGGATTAATGCATTACACGGTCGCATTAAATTTTTCTATAGTGGCGGTAATCAAGCATTAGTTAATCAAATACACTTGTTTTTAGATGAAGCGATACATGAACAAATGATGAGAAGTGAACGACAAATGGGTAGCTATGATGCTTCTAAAGATAAAGGCCCTAAATGAATACTGATGAATATGGTTTAGTATATTACGACGAACTTGGACTATTCAAAGAACTATACAAAAATCCTGATATGGATTTAAGTAAATTCAGTGTGTTAGATCCTGATAAGTTTAATAGTAGTGTTAAAACTCTTTACAGTGAAGCACCTACACTTCGTCGCATTGAAAAACCATCAGTAAGTGTGAAAGAATTTGATAAGGCTAACCAAAGTATTTGGAATATGCCTACTGAATACCAAGACTTGGATATAGCAAAGGTTATACTAGACCGATGCGACAATGATGAAGAACTGCAAAGATGTGGGGTAGAGCTATTGTTATTCCAGGAAAGAGAACTTCTTAATCTATTAAGGTTTTTAAAGTATTTCGTTGATACAATGAAAGAACATAATGTTGTTATAGGACTAGGCAGAGGCAGTAGTGTTTCAAGTTTTGTTTTATATAAACTTGGTATACATAAAGTGAATAGCATGTTTTATGATCTAGATGTAGAAGAATTTCTAAGATAAATAATAGTAGCATATAAAGGATAAAAAAATGGCAGGTAAAAGAGCATACAGAACCGCTTCAGGTAAAATGGTTGATATGGATACATTGGCACTTAAAAACGAAACTGTACTAGCAGTTGGCAATATGAATGTCAATGCTCGTGGAGATAGAATTGGTAACGGTGGACAAATTGTCCAAACTAGAGAAGAAGTAATTGCACAACATTATAGTGTTAGAGATCAAGTTCTTCCAGACGAGCAGCCACTTGAGCAGGCGTATAAAGACAAAACAAACAGAACAATTCAACCAGATGAACAACCGATGGAAGTAGAAAAAGATCTATCCGATGAGTCCGATGGTATGATGGAAGATACAAAGATTGTTGCCAAAGAAGCACAAGAGGAAGATAATGAATGGGTTGAAGATGAAGATGGTAACTTTATTAGAAGTAACGAAGTAGAAGAACCAGTTGTTAGTGAAATTACAACTCAAGCAGAGCCAACAAGAGGCTTAGCAGATGCATTAGCAACAACTCAAAGTGTAAGTGTACCTTTTGTACAAAGTGAAAAACAAAAAATAAGACAAACTAAGGGAGTTAAAAGGCTATAATATGTCAGAACAAATAAATTTTGATCAATTAAATCATAAACCAGGTTACTTTGCGCCTGTTAGAGCTAATAAAATTACACCAATTAAAGAAGGAGTAATTGTAAGTGATATTAATTTCAGCGAACGTAAAACTGCTGGAGGAATTATTCTAAAAACTGATGATGGTACTTCGCACGGTATTCGTCCTCGTTGGGGAAAAGTACATGCAGTAGGTCCTACACAGATCGATGTAACAGTTGGACAATGGATTATGATCGAGCACGGTCGTTGGACTAGAGCATTTGACGTAGAAAACGATCAAGGTGACCTTATTAGACTTTGGAAAGTAGAAGAAAAAAGTATTCTTCTAGTAAGTGATGAAAAACCACTTGACTATGGTGATGTTAATCCAGAAGCATATTACCAACGATAGTACTTGACTTTGCAGTCAATCTGTACTATAATAAAAATACAAACAAACAATCAATCAGGCAGATAAATGCAAGAACTTTGGACAGAGAAGTATCGACCACAAACAGTCGATGACTATGTGTTTCGTGATGAGGCACAAAAGAATCAAGTAAAAGGTTGGGTAACTGAAGGAGCAATTCCACATTTGCTCTTTAGTGGTGCTCCTGGTGTAGGTAAAACTACACTAGCAAAAATCCTTATTAATGAATTAGATATTGATGAATATGATGTACTAGAGATTAATGCTAGTAGAGAAAACTCGGTTGATACTATTCGTGATAAGATTACAGGCTTTGTACAAACTATGCCGTTTGGTAAATTTAAAATAGTATTACTTGATGAGGCAGATTATATAAGTCCAAACGGACAGGCTGCATTGCGTGGTGTTATGGAAACATATGCAAGTACTGCAAGGTTTATATTAACTTGTAATTATCCAAACAGAGTTATTCCAGCATTGCATTCAAGATGTCAAGGTTTTCATATTGAGAAAGTAGACAAGACAGAGTTTACTGCAAGAGTTGCAACTGTAGCAGTTACTGAAAATGTGCAGATAGATATTGACACATTAGATAGTTATGTAAAAGCAACATACCCTGATTTAAGAAAATGTTTGAACTTAGTTCAAATGAATACAGTCGACGGCGTATTGCAAAAACCACAAGAAAGCGACGGTGCAACTGCTGACTATAAATTGCAAATGGTTGACATGTTTAAAGCAGGCAAAATACGTGAAGCAAGAAAATTAGTATGTACTCAAGTACGTCCTGATGAAATGGAAGATTTATTTCGTTGGATGTATGATAACTTAGAATTATGGGGTAAAACCGATGATCAACAAGATAGTGCAATACTTGTAATTAGAAACGGATTGGTTAATCACAGTCTAGTAAGCGACCCGGAAATTAACCTTAGTGCTACCCTTGTAGAACTAACACAAATAACTTAGAAGAGGCTAAAAATGAACGAATTAGGCTATGCATTAAACACGGTATTCTTTTTGATATCGGGTGCAATGGTTATGTGGATGGCGGCAGGATTTACTGCTCTTGAAGCAGGTTCAGTACGAACCAAAAATGTCACAGAAATTTTAACTAAGAACGTAGCATTATTTGCAGTAGCAAGTATTGCATTCTTGTTATTTGGTTATGACATTATGTATGGATGGAATGAACCAGAGACACATTCTATGTATGCTGATTTCTTTTTCCAAATGGTATTCGTTGCAACTGCAATGTCTGTTGTTTCAGGAGCAGTGGCAGAACGTAAAAAGTTATGGTCATTCTTGATATTCTCAGCAGTATTTGCGGCAGTGATTTATCCACTCGAAGGTCAATGGACTTGGGGAGGTGGATTTTTAAGTGGACTAGGATTTGTTGATTTTGCTGGTTCTGGCATTGTTCACATGGCTGGTGCAAGTGCGGCACTTGCGGCTGTATTATTAATTGGACCACGTGATGGCAAGTATGATAAAAATGGCAAGCCAAAGAACATTCCTGGAAACAATATGCCATTAGTTGCACTAGGTACACTAATTCTATGGTTAGGTTGGTTTTTCTTTAATGGAGGATCGCAATTAGGATTCTCTACTATTCCAGACGCACAGGCATTGGGTAAAATATTTGTAAACACTAACATGGCTGCCGCAGGTGGTTTGTTAGGTGCAATGATTGTATCTAAGCTATGGACAAAGCGAGTTGTTCTTAATGTAACACTAAACGGTGCATTAGCAGGACTGGTTGTTATTACTGCTGACCCATTATCACCAAGCCCACAGTTTGCTATACTATATGGCTTATTAGGGGGAATTGTAATTCCGGGTGCTATGACTTTACTTGAGAAATGGGGAATTGATGATCCAGTTGGTGCTATTTCTGTACACGGGATTGCAGGTGTAATTGGATTACTATTGGTTCCTATCTTTAATACAGATGGAACAATACTAGCACAACTATATGGTATCGGTATTATCGGTGGCTTTGTGTTTACAACATCATATGCGGTGTGGTTTATACTAGGCAAGACAATTGGTATTAGAGTAGGCAAAGAAGAAGAAGAAGTTGGTTCTGATATGTACGAAGGTACCGGCAATGCTTATCCAGAGTTTATGAATAAAGGAAAATAAATTATGTCAAAAAATATGGATGAAGAGACCCAAGCTGAAATTGATGCTTGGTTAGAAAAAGGTAACAAAATTACAGTATGTGAACCTGGTGCTAGAAGTGATCCTTCGGATTTGAATCCTTGGGGCAAGAAGAAGAAAGCACAGGCCCAGCCTGTTGAAGAACCGGTAATTGAACCAAAAGAGTAAATAGTACTGCTACAAGAAGTAGTAAGTGACTTACAAATAGGAGATATCAAATGTATCATCACAGTGAATCAATGGTTGTAATGTTAGAAGACATGCAACGCAATGCCTCAGCAATGGAAAACGAAGTGAAAATGATGTTGGAAATGGAAGGCAGATCATACGGAATCGAATTAGATAGACGCAAAAATGCAAGAGACCTTATGGAGCAACTTTCAGCACACATTACATCATCAGCAGTAAATGATGCCGCTATGACTTGGGCATATGTCGACGAAGGTACCGTTAATTATGATGTTGAAATGCCAACAGACTATGTGCCGGCAGCAACTATGTTAATGGAAGCAGACACTACAACAGACGGCGATTTGAATATAGAACCAGAAAACTTACCATAGTTTTTAGTACAGATTTAAAAAAGCACCTTAATTGGTGCTTTTTTTGTGATTAAAGGTTGACAGAACCTACTATTGTGCTATTATATAATAGTAAGTTAAACAAAAGGAGACAATAGATGGATTATAAAATAGGACAAGAAGTTTGGGTTTTCTTAAATGCTCCAGGATGTAATGGAATTGGAATGACAGGTACTGTAGTTGGTTTTACAGCAAAAAGAATCAAATGTGAAGTAAACGGCTTTGTTGCAAATTATAGTCCTAAGAATGTTGAAGCAAAAGGAATAATAATAACTTAGAGGTTGACAGAACCTACTATTGTGCTATTATATAATAGTAAGTTAAACAAAAGGAGATATTTAATGTTTTATACACAATCAAATTGTTTAAAGGCAATCAAGACAGCATTTGGTGACGAAG
>Ga0114995_10002027_pt1 | contig 14073 bp, 12 predicted proteins | sample ArcticOcean_MG_C_11_FD_87038 | JGI IMG/M metagenome (GOLD analysis project Ga0114995, IMG submission 87038) | Marine microbial communities from western Arctic Ocean - ArcticOcean_MG_CB2_154 | ecosystem: Environmental > Aquatic > Marine > Oceanic | place: Arctic Ocean: Canada Basin | collected... | reverse complement strand
GTAGGACTTACAGCAGAACTAGAATCAATAGAGGACCTTGTACTATGGGATGACCAAGCATCATAGGACTGCGTTCATGGTGCAATTGAAAAATTTACATCTGCCGCTGAAACGATTATAGGAGAAAGAAAAGAGTAAGTATATGAATCTAATAGATAGAGTCTTACTAGAATGGTCATATAAAACCAAAAAAGGATATCCTGACATTAACAGTCAAGAGGATATGGCTTTGTTTGAATCTATATTTGGTTTTGACCCTACCCTTACGGAAATAGAAAAGAGAGACTACGAAGTACTTTCTGATAAAGCAAAAGAATTAGCAAAAAAAATAATGCTAGATTTCGGAGTAGAGCAAGAACAAATAAAACCTGCTTCTAGTACTCATATAGTTATATATACTAAAGATAGACCTTCATTATTGGACAGGTTTGAAAGATCTAATAATTACGGTCCTAACTTACTTAACAAAAAAGGTAAATTTAAAGTAGACGGTCTAACTATCACTCTAAAACCTACAGGGGAAAAATCAGGAGAATACTTTCAACTTAAACCTCAAGAACTAGGTATATCTTTAGATAAAGAAGTAACGCTTGCACAGCTATCTAATGAAATAATCTCCGGTATTAGTAACAACACACAACTAACACCGATTCAGAAAAAAGCCCTTACCTACTCAATTAACGGTAAAGATAAACCCTCTGATGAAGAAATTAGTGAACTATCAAGAGGATTCTTTAATGAAGTAAATAAGAACTTTGGTGAACCTCACGGTGCTTTACTCTACGGTAGAGATATAAAAGCACAGTCTGCATTTTTCCCTAAACTAGGTAACTATAGATTAATTGATTATATTCTACATGTAGGAGAAGATCAAGTACAAGTTAGTGCTAAAGCAGCTAAAACAGTTGGAAATACAGTAAAATATGAAGACGTTATAAAGTTAGCGGATAGAGTAAATGGAGAAGTATCTCCTAAGATTAGAGAACTGACCAACATTATTTCTAATAATTCGGTATTTGCAGGAAGCTTTGCTGCTATAGAAAAGTTCGGAAGTAACGACCTTAAAAAAGCAGTTAAGAAATATAAAGAAGATTATCCACATTTTCCTAAATTAGGGAAAAAACCTGAAGATGAACAGTCTCATGTTGAAAGGATAATAATTGAAAAAGAATTCGTTAAAGAGATAAACCAAAACCCAGACTTTAATTTCACGGAAATATTTAACAACTACGTTGCAGTAAAGTACGTAAAGTATTTCCTTAATGAAAAAACTCTTCAAGGAGAGTATCATATATTAGATTCCGGTAACTTTAGTGTTAGTCACAAGACAAAAAATAGCCCAAACCATGATTCAGATAAATTAGGGCTCTCGGTAGGTAAAGCAAAATAAGTTATGGCACAAGACATAAAAAAGATCATAGCACAAGAGTATATCAAGTGTGCGAAAGATCCGGAGTACTTCATGAAGAAATACTGTTACATACAGCATCCTACTAGAGGTCGTATACTATTTAACCTATATCCTTTTCAAGGTAAGGTACTACATTTATTTAGAGATAATCAATTTCTTATTACTTTAAAATCTAGACAGCTAGGTATATCAACTCTAGCAGCAGGTTACTCCCTGTGGTTAATGTTATTCCATAAGGATAAGAACGTATTAGCTTTAGCAACAACACAAGCAACTGCACGTAACTTAGTTTCTAAAACTATGTTTATGTACGATCAGCTCCCAAAATGGTTAAAGCTACCGGCAGTAGAAAAAAATAAACTATCCCTAAGGTTAAGAAATGGATCTAAAATTACAGCTAAATCTTCTAACGCCGATGCTGCAAGATCGGAGGCAGTATCACTACTCCTTATCGATGAAGCAGCCTTTATTGATAACATTGACGAAACGTTTACAGCAGCTCAACAAACCTTAGCAACAGGTGGACAGTGTATGGCATTATCAACTCCTAATGGAATTGGAAATTGGTTTCACCAGACATGGGAAAAAGCAGAATCTGGAGAAAATTCTTTCCTACCTATTAGGTTACCATGGACAGTACATCCAGAAAGAAATGAAGAATGGAGAGAACAGCAAGATAGAGATTTAGGACCAAGAATGGCAGGTCAAGAATGTGATTGTGATTTCCTAGCATCTGGAGATACAGTATTTGAACCAGATGATATGTTATTTTACGAGCAAACATACATTAAAGATCCACTAGAGAAAAGAGGAGTAGACGGTAATTTATGGATATGGGAAGGAGTTGACTATACTAAATCATATATGGTTGTAGCGGATGTCGCAAGAGGAGACTCAGCAGATTATTCTGCATTTCATATATTTGATATAGAAAACTGTGTACAGGTAGGAGAATATAAAGGAAAACTATCTCCTAAAGATTACGGTAACGTATTAGTAGGTATAGCATCGGAATATAATGACGCTCTTCTAGTAGTAGAAAATGCAAATATAGGATGGGCTACTATCGAACAGGTTCTAGAGAGACAGTATAAGAACGTATACTACAGTTCAACTTCTCAAATGGAAACAGTAGAATCATATATGTCAAAATACGAAAGAGACAAACTAGTACCAGGCTTTACAATGTCGGTTAGGACTAGACCCTTAGTTATAGCAAAGATAATAGAGTACATAAGGGAAAAAGGTGTTACACTACAGTCTAAGCGGTTATTAGGTGAAATGAGAGTATTCGTATGGAAGAATGGTAAACCTCAAGCACAGATTAATTACAACGATGATTTAATTATATCTTGTGCAACAGCTCTATATGTAAGAGATACGGCACTTAGATTAAGGCAACAGGGTTTAGATTTAGCTAGAGCTCAACTTTCGTCTTTTGCTAATCTTAACTCAAAAAACAAAGCTGTCATGAAATCAGTTGGAAACCAGCAAAATAATCCGTATCTTGTAGATAACGGGTATGGACAAGAAGATATAACTTGGTTGTTATAAACATGCTATTTATAATATATATTAAACAAAACTGATCAATTAATGGCTAATAAATCATTATTCCCTAGACTACAGAGATTATTCTCATCTGACGTAATAATTAGAAACATAGGAGGAACCGAGCTTAAAGTAGCTGATGTTAATAAAATTCAGACAAAAGGTAACTATGAAACTAACTCACTAGTAGATAGATTCACTAGATTACATTCACGCAGCAATACAAATATATTTAATCCAACCGTTAACTATCAAACACTTAGGATACAGTTATACTCGGATTATGAAGCAATGGATACAGATCCTATTATAGCATCTGCATTAGATATTCTCTCTGATGAAGCTACATTAAAGAATGACCAAGGAGAGGTTTTAGCTATTAAATCCTCAGATGAAAACATTCAACGAGTACTTTATAACTTATTTTACGATGTATTAAACATAGAATTTAATCTTTGGTCATGGACACGTAATATGTGTAAGTACGGAGATTTCTTTTTAAAATTAGAAATAGCAGAAGAATTTGGAGTGTACAATGTACTACCTTACACAGTTTATAATATGAACAGATACGAAGGCATGGATCCAGAAAACCCTGCTAAAGTAACTTTCGCTATTGATCCAGATGGACTTGCTAGTAGTCAAGATCCAAGTACTCTGTATATGAAAAAAGATTCTAGCGTAATTCACCTAGATAACTACGAAGTAGCTCATTTTAGATTAATATCAGATACTAACTACCTTCCTTACGGTAGATCATTTATAGAGCCGGCAAGAAAAATATATAAGCAACTTACCTTAATGGAAGACGCAATGCTTATACACCGTATAATGAGAGCTCCAGAAAAGAGAACATTCTTCGTTAATGTAGGTTCAATTCCTCCTGCAGAAGTAGATCAGTTTATGCAAAAGACGATCAATACTATGAAGAAAACTCCTTATATCGATCAAAAGACAGGTCAATATAATTTAAAGTTTAACATGCAAAACATGATGGAAGACTTCTACATACCTGTAAGGGGTGGAGATGCTTCTACTAGAATTGAAACTACCAAAGGATTAGATTACGACGGTACAAATGATATACAATACTTACAGGCTAAATTATTTGCTGCACTTAAAATACCTAAAGCATATTTTGGATATGAAGGAGATTTACAAGGTAAAGCCACATTAGCAGCAGAGGATATAAGATTTGCTAGAACAGTAGAAAGAATACAAAAGATACTTGAATCAGAGTTAACTAAGATAGCCTTAGTCCACCTATACACTCAAGGATTTACAGGAGAAAATTTAACTAATTTCGATATTAAGTTAACAAATCCTTCTATAATATTTGAACAAGAAAAAGTAGCGTTACTCAAAGAAAAAATTGATCTTGCAAATCAAATGCAAGACTCCAAGCTATTTGCCACTGATTATATATACGACAATATATTTAACTTATCAGAAGATCAGTACATGGAAATGAGAGAGCTTGTAAGAGAAGATGCAAAACGTAAATTTAGATTAGCACAACTTGAAGCAGAAGGAAATGATCCAGCAGATTCAGGAAGATCTTACGGAACACCTCATGATTTAGCTTCTATGTACGGTAGAAGAGCAACAGCTACAGAAAAAACTTCGAACGTACCTCCAGGCTATAACGAAATTGGACCTGAAGGCGGAAGACCTAAAGAAAAAGCATCAGTCTACGGAACAAACGCAGATCCATTAGGAGGACGTGATAGATTAGGTGTACACGGTATGCATGGAGGATTTCCATCGGATAATGAAAACGTAATGGAAATAGACAATACGAAAGCTCAGACAGTGTACCATCAGATTAAAGATTCTTTTCAAAAGGAAATGATTTATGAAAAGAAAAATAATAACAGCTCTAATCTGTTAGACGAAAATCAACTTAAGGATTTAGATAACTAGAGCATATTTATATATAGCAACCGTATATTATGAAAATAAAACATTCAAAGTTTAGAAATACAGGTTTGATTTACGAACTGCTTGTAAAACAAATTGCAGCAGATACTTTATCTAAACATACCTCACCGGCTTTAGAAATTCTTAAGGAATTCTTTACTGGAGGCAGTATGATTGGTAAGGAATTAAAACTGTATGAATATATATTGAAAAACAGAAACCTTTCTGATGTTAAAGCTGAAACAGTAGTTTCAACAATTACAGAGATATCAAGAAAGTTAAATCAAAAGAAACTAAGAGAAGAAAAGTATAGGTTAATATCTTTAATCAAAGAGAACTACAGTGTAGAAGAGTTTTTCGGTATACAAGTCAGAGATTATAAACCTTTAGCTGCTATGTATTGCTTATTAGAAGCACAGAATACAGACACACTAGTAAACCCAGACTTCTTAATTAATAATAAACTTACTATAATTGAACACTTAACATCATCTAAGATGGCTAAGGAAACAGTTAAAGATACCTTAATAGAGGAGTATTCGAAGTATGAAAAAGACCTAAGGTTGCTTACATATAAAATCTTACTTGAAAAATTTAATAACAACTATAAAGATCTTTTACCAGAACAGAAAAACATTCTTAAAGAATTTATAACATCAGTAAACTCAACAACTAGGTTAAGGAACATAGTTAATGAAGAGATATTAAAAATTAAAACAGAAGTAAAGAAATTAGCCGGCAACGTTAAAGACGAAGTAGTAAGGATTAAATTAGAAGAAGTAACAAAGAATATACAGCCTGCTAAAAAGACAGAAAAAATAACAGATAATCACCTAGTTAACTTAATGCAATATTACGATTTAGTAAACGAAATGCGTTCACTATGAAAAAAAGTACCGTAAGAAGAGCAATTAAAGAGGTAATTGAAGAACTAAGCACATCAGCAGGTGCTGGAGGATATTTAACTCCTTTTGCGTTTAGTAAAAATAAAAAGAAGAACAATGCTACAAAGCAATCTGAGAAGTTAGGTTACAGAGTAGTAAAGACAAAAAAAAGACCGTATAACACTAAAATGTTTGATTACTTAGATGAGAACGATACAAGAGAAATATAACGCAGTCTTAGAAGGAAACTTCTCAAAGACACAATTTTTAAGAGATGCTAAGAGAGAGCTATCTCAATTCCTATCTCCGTTTAACGGATTCCCTGATACAGTTAATATTCTTAAGCAAAAGGGTGTTATAGTAGAGGCGAAGAAAACTGAAGAAGTTAAAACATCTCCAATTCTAACATACACAGAAGATGCGTTAAACAGAGGAATAGACTTTGAACTTGAAAAAACAGGAATAGACTCAGCAGGAACAGTCTCTACAGAAGAAAGAGCAAAAGCAAAAGCTACAGCTGAAAAGAATCTGGAAAAAGATGCAATGCATTACCTTAACATAATAGCAGGAGACTCTTCTAAAGGAGAAAAGCACGATAAAATGGTGCCTGTTAAAAAAGGTAACGAAGTAGATAAAGCTAACGGTATGAAAAAAGCAGATTTAAAAGAGAACTACACTAAAGATACTCTTATAAAAGCTTTAGGAAGTGCAGATGATGCTTTCATTCAACTTGCAGACGGAAGAGAGTTGATAATCTACAATCCAAATTCTAATAACGACGACAATGCTGCTATGTGGCATGACGATACTGTATTTGCAGTTGATCAAGATGGACAAGAAGAAGAAGTTGACTATAGAGATATTACAAACGCTTACTTAGAAGAAGAAATCGCAGAAGCAGACCCAATACCAACAGAACCTGGTCAAACTAAAATAGGAGATGACGGTAAAGAGTATGGAGTTAGAGCTTCTAACCACGATAGAAAGATGGCAATGAGGAAAGTGATTGATGCATTAACTATCATAGGAGATGATAAAGGACATAAAGTTAGTACAGATCAAGCATTAGATTTTATCAGAACTCATAAAGACGATATCTTTTCAGGAGAAATAGATTCAGAAGATGTTGAAGATATATGGATGAACTATAATGAGTATGAATCAGTTAACTTCGAAACAGGCTCAGACTATATGAAAGAAATTGATGCAGTTAATACTGACATGAGAGCAGGTTTAGACGATGATGAAGGTTTAGCAGATGTTGAAGAAGCAATGTCTGATCAACAGATGAAAGATATAGAGAAATATGGACAGGAAGATAAAGTAGTAAAGAACTTTAAACCGGGGGATATGTTTTCAACAGACTTCGATTATGAAGGTATGTTAGAATTTGGACTAAAGGTTAGACTTAATACTCCAATAGAAACACTTAAAGCATTATTTAATTCATTCGAAGATGTAAACTACCATTCAGAAGGAAGTCACTTATCCTATGCAATTGATTCTATAGAGGAAAGAGATAAAGTAGAAGCTTTAGACCACTTAAGAAACTTTAAAAAAGCTATCAAAAACACATTAGTAAGTTTTAATGAAGGAGCAGATCCTACAAGAGAAATAGCAGAAGGTATAATTAAAGAAACTACTTTTAAATCTAGAACTTACGGTAAAAAAGCAAACGTCAAAATAGCAGAAGGAAGAAGAAGAAAGACTAAAGGCGGAAAAGTAGTAACAGAAAATGATTACGAAACAGGTGGATATGTAGAAAGTATGGGACCCTTGTTTGATAAAGGTGTTAATTACTTAATTAAAGCTTGGGAAGAATGGAAGATGGGACCAATGACAGAGCCAGGAATGATAGAATTCGCCAAAAAAGACGTACTTAGTTACTTAGAAACTCAATTTATGGTTGAGAACTTAGAAGAAACGAAAGGTAAAGATCTTGATGGAGATGGAGATGTAGACGGAGACGATTATAAACATGCTAAAGACAAAGCTATTAAAAAAGCAATGGGTAAGGATGAAATCGTAAAAGAGAACATTAAAAATATTATCTCTAAAGTACTAGAAGAACAAGTAATTAACGAAGCAGCTACAAATGAATTAGCAAAATTTGCTGATCAATACGGAGGATTCGAAGGAATGAAACCTGCTATTATTCAATTACAAGATGTTGTAACAGATATAGAATCGTACTACGACAAGACGAGAGGCAAAATACAAAAGGTATACGATACATTAGGTGATATTAGAAATGAAGAAGGATTAAAAGTTGGAGGCTTTTTAGCTCCCTCAATCGAATCAGCTTTTAATAAAGACCTAAGACCTGTAACTAAATCAGGATTCACTAAAGGATTAGATACTCCTAAAGTTAAAGTTATCTCTTCAAGAGATTTAAATAGACATGATGTAGGGGTACCAGATATAGGAACGGAGATTGATGAAGAAGAAAAACAAACAGTATATTCAAATCCATCAGTTAATGGAACATTAAGAGAAACTAAAAAATAAACATTAAGATATAAAAATAACAACAGATGGATAAATTTAATTTAAGAAATTTCCTAACAGAAAATAAACTTACTACTAATAGTAGGAACCTAAAACTTGACGAAGCTACTCAAGAGGAATTGGTTCATAGAATCAAAAGTTTTTTAAATAACGACGTTAAGTATGAAATTATAGACGTACAGGACGTTAATAGTCCTGACAAGTACCTTAATTATAAAGAAAATAAGGTAATGTTTATGATTGGACACGGTAACCAGAAATCTGGAGTTACAGTCGTTGCTACTAATAACCCCGAACATGAAAAAATGCTAAAGGCAATGATACAAAAAGTGGGTGAAGGGGAATTTGGACATCACGGCGGTCAGTATAGAACTGCTATGTTTAAAGATGATAGTCTAGCTGAATTAAACGTAACAGCATCTGCTAAAACTCTTAATGATATTATTTATCAACTACTAGATGACGGACATATCCAACCAGAAACAGCTGATGATTTATTAAATGCTGTTTCAAACTCTCCTTCAGATGACGTATATGAAGCTGAAGAAGGAAGATCTCCAGATAATAGAAAACCCGAAAACTTAAAATTACATCCAGATTACGATAAAGGTGGTAAATATTATAGTGAAGATGGAACAAAAGCTTTTAGAATTCAACCTTTCAAACAAAATGATATTAAGTACACTAAAGATCAGGCTATTAAACAAGGTAAGCATATTGTAGGATTAGAAGGTGGAGAACTTAAAAAATTCATTTCTGATTATATGGCGGCATGGGAAGCAGATAAAGGAGATACAGCTCCTGGCAAGACTTTCAAATAGAGATAAAGAACACAAAAAATTCAACATGGCACAACTATTAATAGAAGTAACACCATTTAAATCATTACTAAGGGAATCTAAAGAGAGACCAGGAGTATATGAAGTAGAAGGCGTTATGCAAAGAGCAGTAGCTAAAAATCAAAATGGTCGTACATACAGTAAGGAGTTGTTAGAAAGAGAATCAGCAAAATACGTAGAAGAGTTCGTAAAGAACGGCAACGCATTCGGAGAACTGGATCATCCTGAATCTCCTATTGTATCCCTAAAGAACGCCTCTCATATAGTAAAAGAGTTATGGTGGAAAGGAAACGACCTTATGGGACGCGTAGAACTTCTTAACACACCAGCAGGTAATATCGTTAAAGAGATTATTAAAGCAGGGCATACTATAGGTATATCATCTAGAGGTACAGGATCTGTTAATCAGACTAACGAAGGAACTTTAGAAGTACAAGCAGACTTTGAATTAGTATGTTGGGACTTTGTTTCTAATCCTTCTACTCATGGAGCATATATGAACCCTATCACATTACAAGAAGGTAAGCAAAAAGTAAATAAATACAGCGGGTTAGATTCTATCATAAACGATATACTAAGAGCATAATGAAATTACAGAATATAATCTTTGAAGAAAAGGATAATACCATTGAACCGGGAATGGAAGCAATGGCTTCTAAATTAGCACAAGCAGTAGAGAAAGAACTAGAGGATAATAAAGAAGAACTAGAAGGAAAAGAAGGAGAGATTAATGAAGCAGCTATAATAAGTATAATAGGCTATATATTAGTTTCAAATACGATAGCTAACATGCTAGCTAAGATGTTTAAATGGCTTGCTAAGAAGTATAACAAACCAGGAATGATGAATAATGCTGAATGGTGGTATAACTTCACGCATAAGAATGAAGATGCATTTATGGCACCTATCAAACGTATAGTTGGAATATTTACAAAAGATGAAGCTAAGAAAAAAGGTATTACTAAAATACTATATGCTATTATAATATTTGGAATGGCAGGCTCTGCAGGAGGAGAAGCAATACAAATGTTAAGAAAGACTAAATGGGCTACAGCAGCGGCATACAGCGCTAAAGCATTAATTAAAGGAACAGAAGTTAGCACCCTTATAAAAGGAGCTGTAGAAGACTTAATTTCGTAAGATAATTCCTCGGACGCTACCGACGGGCAGGAAAGTTAACCATCTTTATAGGTGGTTTTCTTGTTTTTGGTAAATAGTATATATTTATATACGAATATGCAGTCACTTATACTGTATTATATTTTGTAAAAACTTTCCTATTACGATTACAATAATCGTAGAAACCAAACAAATTTATTAAAAATGGCAAACAAAGATTTATTCAAGCAAGCTATTGCTGAAGCAAAATCTATTAGAGAAGCCGCTATCGCTAATGCAAAAGAAGCTTTAGAAGAATCGTTAACTCCTCATTTAAAGGATATGTTAGCTGCTAAACTTCAAGAAATGGATGATTCATCTATGGAAGAAGAAGTAGCTATTGACGAAACTGAAGAAGTAACCGAAGTAGAAGCATACGAAGGCGAATCTAAAGATGGAGAACACGCAATGGAAGAAGTAGAGGATGATTCAGAAGAATCTGAAGACGAAACTGACGACGCTGGTGAAGAGGCTGAAGAAGCTGGAGAAGACGAAGAAGAAGTAGAGGTAAAGGACATGGAAGTGGACGACCTTAAAGATCTTATTCGTGACATTATATCTCAAGAGATGGGATCTGATGATGAAATTGACAATTCCGATATGGATGCAGGAGCAGAAATGGAACCAGAAATGGACCTTGGAGCAGATGTTGAAGGAGACGAAGAAATTGATTTAGACGAATTGTTAGCAGAACTGGAAGCAGCTTCTGAAGGACAAGAAGTAGAAGAAGAAGTTGTTGCTGAAGAAGAGGTTAAAGAAGAAGATAATTCTGAATTAAACGAAGCTTTAGAGACTATTACTACTCTACAATCACAATTACAAGAAGTTAACCTTCTTAACGCTAAACTAATGTACGTTAACAAAGTATTTAAAGTTAACAACCTAAGCGAAGCACAAAAAGTTAATATTATCGCTGCTTTCGATAAAGCAGAAACGGTAAAAGAGGTTAAATTGGTATTCGAAACTGTTTCTGAAAACGTAATAGCTAAACCAACAGCTATTAAGGAATCAAAATTAGGTATGGCGAGTAAAGCTACTGGTACAACTGCAAAGAAACCAGAAGTAATATCAGAAGTATCTGACGCGGTTAAAAGAATGCAAAAATTAGCTGGAATCATTTAATTAAAAAATTTAAAAAAAAACAAAAACAATCATGGAAATTAATTCTCTATTAGAAAGTGCAAATGGATATAAAAGCTTACAAGCTGATTCATCTAGACTTGCAACAAAATGGGCTGCTTCTGGATTGCTTGAAGGATTAAACGCAAAAGATTCGACTAACATGTCGATGATGCTAGAAAATCAAGCAAAACAAATTGTAGCTGAACAATCAAGCACAAGTGCTGGATCTGCTTTTGCAGGTGGTGCTGGTGAACAATGGGCTGGAGTAGCTTTACCTTTAGTACGTAAAGTATTCGCTCAAATCAGTGCAAAAGACTTTGTATCTGTACAACCAATGAACTTGCCTTCTGGGCTAGTATTTTTCTTAGACTTCAAATACGGAACTACTGCAAACGGTAGAGCTACATCTGATAGTCTTTATGGAAAATCTGGAAACGGATTTGCAGGAAACTTAGCTGAAGACGGACTTTACGGAGCTGGTCAATTCGGTTACTCAATCAAACCAGTATCTACAGCATCAACTCATGCAGTTGCATCACATGTTGCCGCTACTGCTGCTGACGTAAACTTTTCTGGAAAAGAAGCTGGAAAAGATTTAATCGTAATGGATATACCTGCATCTGCTGATAAGCAAGGTGTAAGAGCTTTCCAAACATCTTTAGCTGGTTTATTACCAGAATTTACAAAGATCGATGCGAATGGTAAATTAAATATGATCGTAGACACAACTGCTGCTACTGAAAATACTTTAACTTATCACGTACAGCCTGCTGCTAACTCAAGAGGTGACTTTGAAGACTCTACTGCACCAGGTGCTGGAGAAGTATCTTCATTAGCTATCCCAGAGATTAACGTAGACATGAAATCTGAATCAGTTGTTGCTAAGACTAGAAAGTTAAAAGCACAATGGACACCAGAATTCTCTCAAGATTTAAACGCTTATCATTCAATTGATGCAGAAGCGGAACTTACTTCTTTATTGAGTGAGTATATTTCAATGGAAATTGATTTAGAGATCTTAGATATGTTAATCACAGGAGCAGATACTAAAGAGTACTGGTCAGCTGAAAACAACAAAACTTGGAATGGTAGTGCATTTGTAACTGACACTTCAGATTTTTACAATACTCAAGGACAATGGTTCCAAACATTAGGAACTAAAATCCAAAAAGTATCTAACAAGATTCACCAAAGAACATTAAGAGGTGGTGCAAACTTCCTAGTATGTTCTCCAACTGTAGCAACAATCTTAGAATCTATTCCAGGATTTGCTGCTAATACAGATGGTGATTCTGCTGAATTTGCTTTCGGAGTACAGAAAGTAGGTCAATTAAATGGTAGATTTAAGGTATACAAAAACCCTTATATGACTGAAAACGTAATCTTAACAGGATTTAGAGGTGGACAGTTCTTAGAAGCGGGTGCTGTATATGCTCCTTATATTCCATTAATCATGACTCCTCTAGTATACGATCCAGTATCTTTCACACCAAGAAAAGGTATTATGACTCGTTACGCGAAGAAAATGATCAGACCAGAATTTTACGGAAAAATTTATGTTAGCGATTTAGCTACTATATAATCTTTCATAGATTCTTACTATATTAAGAGAGGCCTTCGGGCCTCTTTTTTTTTATGCTTATTTTAACAAATGCTATTTATAGGTATAAACCAAAAAGTTATTAGCATGGGATCAAACCATCATACAGATGAAGTATTCGTTCAAAAGAGAAGACCTAAAAGACCTATTAAGTTTCAAGTACAACTAAACGAGGAACAGAAAATAGCAAAATCATTAATATTAGAGTCACCCGTGACTGTTCTGAAAGGAATGGCAGGATCAGGAAAGACATTAGTAGCTACACAAGTAGCATTGGATTTACTATTTACAGGACAGGTTAAAAAGATTATTATAACAAGACCAACTGTGTCTAAAGAAGATATAGGATTCTTACCAGGAGATATAAGGGAAAAGATGGATCCTTGGTTAGCACCAATCTATCATAACTTATACATGCTGTATAGTAAAGAGAAGGTTGATAAAGAATTAGAAAAAGAAACTATTGAAATAGTACCTTTTGCATTTATGAGAGGAAGAACATTTGTTGACTCATTTATTATAGTAGATGAAGCACAAAACGTTACACATAGTCAAATGGAAACTGTAATTGGTAGGTTAGGTAAAGGATCTAAAATGGTTATATGTGGAGATATGGCACAAATAGATCTTAAAGATAAGAGAGAAACAGGATTTTCTTTCCTATCTAGAATAGAAGAGGAGGTGAAAGGCTTTGCTACACACGCACTTTTATCTAATCACAGACACACAATTGTTGCACCTATCTTAGAAGTATATAAAACCTTCAGGGATTAGTCACTATTTATATATAAACTACTACTATGGCTATTAAATCTATATGGGACGGTAGTTCTACATTTAGTGCAGGACAGACACCTTTCGGTTTTTATGATACAGACGCAGCTTTTACAGCAGATGCTGATAAAGTAGCGAGATTTTGTGCTCAAAGACTTGGGTTTCCATTAATGGATGTGGAATTACAATCAGGATCTTTTTATGCATGCTTCGAAGAAGCAGTTACTGTGTACGGAAACGAAGTTTTTCAGTATAAAATTAGAGAAAACTATTTATCTTTTGAAGGAGCTCCAACAGGAAGTACAG
>Ga0114995_10002011_pt1 | contig 14115 bp, 30 predicted proteins | sample ArcticOcean_MG_C_11_FD_87038 | JGI IMG/M metagenome (GOLD analysis project Ga0114995, IMG submission 87038) | Marine microbial communities from western Arctic Ocean - ArcticOcean_MG_CB2_154 | ecosystem: Environmental > Aquatic > Marine > Oceanic | place: Arctic Ocean: Canada Basin | collected... | reverse complement strand
TTCACCTTGAAAAGAGTAGAGCAAGACTATTCAAGGAATCCTACGAGATATCAATGGTGCAGATAGATAGCAAGTACCAAGGGTTTGGACTCGCACCAAAAATCTACCGATACCTGATGAAGAAAATTGGTCTTACACTCAAGGCAGGGACTCAACAGTCACTTGGAGGCAGGTTCATCTGGAATGAACTCGCCAAGTACAAGGATGTGCAAGTGGTAGGTAAAAAGAACAAGGAATGCTACGACATGGAAGCAGGGGAAGAACGCGAAATGTCTACGGGCATCGATGGTGTCAACTGTTACGACTCTGGCAACTTTACAGCATATGCATATTATAAAGGATAGGAAGATGAATGAAATAAAACAGAAGTCGATTAATAATATTATCGACAAAGTATTGGAAGAAGAGGGATACGAACTATATCAGCAAGTTGATAGTCTAACTGCTATGACAATCATTACCGATATTGAAGATCACTTTGATGTCAACCTAGACCTAAATATTCTTGAAGGTGTCTTAGAAAGAACAGAACTGGTAACGAGGTTAATGGTCGCGGTATGAAACTAATGGTTACTTTCGGCAGTGAGCATATGACACTAGGTGGAGAACGACTCCACAAATGCTATATGATTGTTGAAGGTAAGGATGACGAAGATTGTCGCAAAAAGATATTTGAAATAAGAGGCGACCAATGGGCGTTTTGTTACACGATAGAGAATCTATCAATGAGATATCTTATAGATAAATGGAACCTATATGAAGTATCAGCGCAACAAGCGCAGATACACGGAGATAAAAAGTGAGTGGTTGGTTAGTAGTAGTTACAGGAATTATTTATTTTTATATATGCGCGGAGCAAGCGTATAAAGAGAACATACCAATGGCACTATGCTATGCAGGTTATGCATTTGCCAATATCGGGTTATACCTGTCAGTGAGTAAATAAGATGAGTGAGATTTTTAAGTTTAAAGAAAGCGAGTTTGACAATATTAAAGATTGTTTAAAATATATTAGAGAAGATTGCGAAGGTGATGTGGGAGGAAAAGAATTCCTTGTTACACGAATTATCTCAACAGGCGAAGATCAGTGGGGTACTTATAGTGAGTCCCGACAAGAAATAGAATTACAATTATTGGAAGAAGAAAAATGAAAAGACTAAGTATCGCTATAGCATTAACCGCATTAGTATCAGCACCAGCATATGCGATGAATGACCAAGTTCAAAACGCACTTATTTCCGTTGGAATCAGTAGTGCAGTTAATTGGATCGTCACTAAACCGCAAAGGGATCGAGTAGTTCAGCAAGAGAGACAGTATGAGTCAGCGAACCGTTCGCAATACCCAAACTTTGTCTGCAATTCAGACCCACTAGATTGTTCTTATCAGCAAGGAATTTATGATAGAAACAAAGAGCGATGGCAGCAACAGAATTCCAATGCGTACAACTGTGGTCGATACGGCACTGGTTGTTAGTAAGAGCAGATTTTAGATGCTCATATTAGTCTTTTTGCTGTTTATGACAAGAATGAGCATCTAATACCGTGGTATGCATAGTCATACCGCGCCCCCGCCAGAATCCCCTAAGTCCTTGATTTCATTGCACTTTTCCTTACACTCTAACCCATTGATTTCATTGAAGTTTCTGGGGTTGCATTTGACCTCCACTCTGGTATAATGGTTACATCAAATAGAGAAGCAAAGGAAAAAAGATGGGAAACAAAGGTCACGATTGGGGAAAGTCAAAAACGCATCCGCGTATGCCTTCACTCATGAGAAAGAAAGGAAGAAAAATGAGCAACTTGAACACTTTTGGCAAGAAGCACCTCGAAGTATATCTTAACCATTATGCTATGGGATTGATTAATTTTAAAGAATTATGTCGCTATAGTGTCGTGTGCTTCAATGATAGGACGTAAGTCATTGATTTCATTGAAGTTTCTGGGGTTGCATTTGGTCCTGGTTAGGGTATAATGGTTGTATTGAATAGAGAAACAGAGACAAAAAGATGAAAATAGGACAAGCAGTTTGGGTAAAGTGTGCAGGAAGTGATGCCTGGGTAAGTGGTGTTATCACTGGATTTACTGCCAAGCGCATACGAGTCCTTAACGAAGTCCGAGGCATTGAAGGACTGTATGCCCCACAAAATGTTGAAGCAAAGTAAAAGGAAAGAGAAGTAATATGTGTGATTTAGAATTAGGAAAGGCGCGAGTCAAAGAAGCATTGGAAAACGACTATGCAAAATGGTGTGGTAGAACGCAATACGATATTGATGCTGAGAAGAGATACAAGATTATCTTTACCGAAGGACCAAACTATATCAGGGTTATCCGCACTGAAGAATCAGACCGAAAATCGGTTGTCGGGTTCATCGTCAAGAAAGCGACAAAGGGTTTTCAGGTTGGCGACATCCTCAAAGCAGCAGGATGGAACGCACCTGCAACGAACTTTGCGCGTGGACATGTTGAAGATGAAGAACTGCGATTGAATTGGGCAGGAATATAATGCATAGTGAATCAAAAAGTCTCTGGTTATTGAAGTGGACTGCGTCTGCTTTGATACTGATAGGAATAGCGTTCCGGTCAGCAGAGGGAGACTATAAAAGTTATGACCTGATAGTAACATTCTTTGGAGTGTTGGGATGGTCACTTGTTAGTATCGTATGGAAAGACCGAGCAATGATAATGCTCAATGCGGTAAGTTTGTTTGTACTTGGAGTAGGAATCTTAAATAATGTTTAGAAATATTTTATCATACGTTTTAGCATTCATGATGGGATCAGGAATGGTTATGTCATATGTCTCACCCGCAATAGGGTTGGTCATTTTGATACTATCGGGAATATTTTATTTGCTGCTTGATTGGAAATCGCAAGAATGGAAATCTAAAGTATCAAGGGAGTGCATCTAATGGAACCAGAATTTAGGATGCTGCGGGAGGTTACTGTTTGGAGTGGTTCACCTTACCCAGTACCTAATCACGATTATCTTGTGAACAAAACACAAGAGCGATGCATTGCGTATCGCAAACAAGGTCATGAAGGATGGGAGAAGTTTACTAAACCTCTGACATTCAGTAAGACCCGAAGAAAGTTTAAAAACCTGAAGGAAGAAATTCCTACAACATTCATTAAACCTTTCCAAGACGATCCTTGGAATAACACATCATACAATTCACTAGAGAGTTATTTTCAATGAGCATGTCACCAGAACGCATTCAGGAAGAATGTAAAAAACGCAAAGAGCAACGGAAACGAATTAAAGACCGTAAAGCAAAGAGGAGTGCTAAACTGAGAAATCGCCAACCTGCGAAGAAATCGCGTAAGTCCATTCCACCATCAATTGATGTCCCAGGAAAAATGGTTTCCTTTCGACCCAATCCAAACTCCGATATTTTATTCGGTGAAGTCATAGGTGTTCGTTTAGACTTGAGGATACCAGCGAATCCAGAGTATCCACATTCGCGTGAGTATCACAAGACTATTACAGTTGAGTTGGGCGATGGTAGGATACTAAATATGTCGGGCGATCACGAAGACCTGAAAAAGATTAGAATGGTTGCGGAGTCTTAATGAGATTACTAGTTTTTACTATCGCTTGTTCTATCTCATTGAGTAGCAATGGTGTTGAGCATGGCGACCCCGAAGTCTTATGTCTTGCAGAAAATATATATCACGAATCCCGTGATCAAAATATTAATGGAAGACTTGCAGTTGCTCATGTTAGTATAAATAGAATGGAATCCAAACGGTTCCCCGATACACTTTGTGGTGTGGTAAAGCAAGGGTACACGAAACCTTCTTGGAAAGATGGCAGACCAATACCTATAAAAAATAAATGTCAGTTTTCTTGGTATTGCGATGGTAAGGTTGACGAAATTCTTGAACCTAATTCATGGGACTCTGCGTGGCGAGTGGCATACTTTGTCTACTCCCACAGAGTCGAAAAAAGTACTACAGACAATAGATGGGATGATAGTGTAGAAGGTGCGATGTGGTATCACAATACACAAGTCAATCCGTACTGGGTTGCTAGTATGCGAAAAGTTAAACAGGAAGGTAGTCATATTTTTTATATAGCAGGAAATTAAAAATGCTTTATCTAACACTACTAACAGCACTGGCAATTGCCAGTGTTGCCGCATGGTATTCTATACTCGGGCTTATCGCAATATTTTCAGGGGCAGTTATACCGATTGCTATCATGGGTGGAGTGCTTGAAGTCGGTAAACTTGTGACTGCAACTTGGTTGCATCGTAACTGGGGAAAAGCACCACTACTGATGAAGTCGTATTTAACATCGGCAGTTGTATTGCTGATGGTGATTACATCACTGGGCATCTTTGGGTTTCTATCTAAAGCGCATCTTGAAACGACAATTTCGAGCGGTGGTAATAACGAACTGAAAATAGAAAACCTTGAAAGACAGATAGATAACGAGCAACGAAAAATAGGCGATGCAGAAATTGTTATGGGACAGTTGGATGCCCAAGTGCAAACGCTGATAGAATATGATAGGGTGCGCGGAAAGGAAGGCGCGATGGCAGTGCGTAAGAATCAGGCAGAAGAACGCGCATCCCTCAACGATGATATCAACACATCATACGCAAACATAGAAGCGTTACAGGATAAACTGTTACCTGTTAAACAAGCGCAGATACAATTGGAAGTTGAAGTTGGGCCGTTGAAATACATTGCAGAGTTAATCTATGGTGACCAAGCAGTTGATTACTTTGATGAAGCAGTGCGATGGGTTATCATACTATTGATCATTACATTTGACCCACTGGCAATTGTTCTATTACTCGCAGCATCTATGGGGTTCCGTGATAAGAAGATGGCGAAGGTATTCTATGACGATGGCAACATGAAGGTCTCGCCAGACAATGTTACAAACTTGGATGAAGAGATTGAGATGCCAATCGTGCAACCTAGAGTAATGCCACAGTATGAACCAATCATAAGGGAACTAGTAAATGTTGAACCAGAATACTTTGAGGATAAACTTGTGGAAGAAGTTGACGATATCCCCGAAGACGATTACGATGTTGCTATTTCAGGTGATGAATATAAGGATGACGGGCAGAATATTACGAAAGCGGAAGTGAGAATGATAAAGAAGCATCTTAATATACAATGAACTGAATGAGTATTAATATACTATGAATAGATTTAAAATTGAAACTACACCAGAAGCATGCGCTAGGTCACTCTGTGATTCACATGTGGTCAAGATGGTTCTTGAAGAAGGACAGATGCTATCAACAGTACATCGTGTTGTTGACGGTAGAGAGTTCATCGGCAAGACCAAATTAGGACGCAACCAGAAGCAGTGGGTTCTTCCTGATAGGCGCGAAAAGTCTCTCTACAAAGCATGCCATGTCAATCACCCTTGCACAGTATGGGCGCGAGAGACCGTTGCTAACTACAAGTGGGCGTTTCGATTCTTTGATGCAGTCGCTAAAGAATACACTTGGCGATACGAAAAGGATCATAAGACCTACTACAAACTAAACTGGTTATTGAGGAGTCCTCCCTGTAACATAAACCGAAGTCTTGAGTTGACACCGTTTCCTTTGGCGATGGGTGCAGCACCTTATTGCATTGACGAAGAAAATCCCATACAGTCATACCGAGATTACTATTGGTCAAAGCGAGACAACTTTGATATGGTCTGGACTAAGCGGGAGAAACCTTCTTGGTTCAAGTCAACAAAAAGATTTAGGATGGCAGAGTTGGCGCACTCTTATGGACAGACCGTTGAAGAGTTTACTGCACAAGTAGATGCATATCGAAAAGAGAATGGACTAACATGACAACAGCAACCAAACTATTTAATATCAGGATAACACCTGACAAGCATTTGCAATTTAAGCGGTACGCACAGAGGCATAATGTTTCTATGGGCGCATTAATAAACGGTTACATAGACCGTTTGCTTGATGGCACAGAAGATACACCCGCAGAAGATATGGAAAGAAGACTGAGGTCGAAAGACCCACTAGACTCAATACGAACACAATATGTTGAAGGAGAAGATTATTAAAAATACAAATGAAATAGATTATCGTTACAGTGAAGATAAATTAATTGAAGAGTTGACCAAGTATATCGATGCAACCTATGGCGAACATTACGCACAAGATAAAATCCAGTCCACAGAATTCATTATTGATGGTGGACACGGAACTGGATTCTGCATCGGCAACATTATGAAATACTCCCAGCGATACGGAAAGAAAGACGGATGGAACCGCAAGGATTTATTGAAGGTTCTCCACTACGGCATTATCGCCCTGCACGTTCACGAAGAAGAACACGGAGAGTGAGCGGTGGCGTGGTATGCATAGTCATACCACTCCTAAGTCACTGATTCCATTGACTTTTCTATATCCCCTAACCCATTGATTCCATTGGGTTTTCTGGGGTTGCATTTCATCCCCAATACGGTATAATGGTTACATTGAATAGAGAAATGAAGGAAGAAAGTAATGAAAGAATCAGTAGCAGATAAAATGAGTCGGGCGTATGTCCTCGGTGCAGACGATGCCAATAGGGTGCGAAGACAGGAACTCGAAGAGTTGCGCGACCTTTGCGATAATCAAGCAAGGATCATAGAGTCTATGCAGAAGCAAATCAACAAGATGAGAGAAGCAGCATAATGAATATTTTTGATTACATTTCACCCGAAAACGAAATGTCAATTTACAAAAACATACCAATGAGATATCGCGATAACATTGTCATTCGCGCACTCGCATATTCTGGTTGCAGATTTAAGTATCGCGGTCCAAGACGCGCAGGTATTCTAGGACAGGCAACTTGCCTTGTAGAAGACGCAGTCACATTCGCAATTTATCCAAAGTGAGTAATATGATTACATTGTACAAAAACCATAATGGTCGTGTTGGCATCTGGGAAGGTTGGACTGAGGGAGACATAGTTTTTTCTCGCAGTGCAACTGTCATAGGTGGCAAAGCAGTTACCAGTCAGCATACCGCAGTCGGTAAAAACATCGGTCGGTCAAACGAGACCACACCCGAAGAGCAGGCGATTCTTGAACTGGAATCTAAGTCACGGTTGAAGATTGACAAAGGGTATGTTGACACCATCAAGGCAGCACAAGTCACATCGACTAACGCATTGGGTTTACCTAAACCTATGCTTGCGGCACAACTTGATAAAGTCAAACCAGAAAGTATTGACTGGGAGACTGCGTTCGTTCAACCTAAGTTAGACGGACACCGCGCACTCTACAAGGATGGAGTCTTATACAGTCGGTCAGGAAAAGTTATCGACCTTCCGCATATTGTCGAGGCGATAGAATCTTGCGATCTGAAGAATCTTCATCTTGATGGCGAACTTTATCTTCACGGCAAAACTCTACAGGAAGTGTCGAGTCTTATCAAGGGAGCAAATAAGAATCCCGAAGCATCCTTATCGGTTGAGTATTGGGTATACGATATCGTGAGTGGTTACCCGTTTTGGATGCGATGCGGAATGCTTTGGGAAGCATACGACACATCTGTTCCTTCTTCCACATTCCCAATAAAGTGGACTGAGACAACAGAGGTCAGGAGTCTTGAAGAAGCGATGCAACAGCACGAAAAATATCGTGAATTTAAAATGGAAGGCACGATGATTCGATTCGGCAAAGACGGTTATCAGGTTGATAAGCGATCTAAGAAGTTGCTCAAGGTCAAAGAGTTTCACGATGCAGAGTTCAAGGTCATCGGTTACGAAGAAGGCAAAGCATACATTCGCGGAGACAAAACATATCGCGTTCCCGTCTGGATTTGCGAGACCGAGTCTGGTGGAACCTTCAATGTTACAGCAGCAGGTAACATGCATGAGAAAGCACTAGAGTGGAAAGAGCGAGATGCATGTGTTGGCGAGATTCTAACAGTCAAGTTTCACAACTACTCTAAGGATGGCATCCCACAACTACCCACAGCATTGCAATGGAAGGTAGCACTATGAGACAATATTATTCTACATCACACGACTTCAATGGTCGCAAGGTAAAGAAGAAAGCAGTTGGTGGGGAGCGGTACAAAAAGCACCCATCTCAGGACTTCAAACCGATAGCAGACGCACCAGTTCGTGTTATGCGTGGAGACACTACACAGTATAAGTCTGTTGACTCAGACCAAAGCAAGGGTGCATGTGTTGGACCAAAGTACAACAAATATACAGGAACACTAATCAAGGGCATCAGTGTGCTTCACAAGTCAAATGCCATTCCAATCCTAAATAAAGAAGAGATAATTGATATTGCGAGAATGCGAAGATAGAATGAAAAAATACAACTTGAAGTTGATAACAGATATTCCACTATTGGAACAGATCGACATAGGCGGGAAGAGACACTACACCGACAGCGAGGGGATCATCAAGAACCCCTATCCCTCGGTCACCACAGTGCTGTCTGCTGATCCTTCTAGTAAGAAAGGTCTAGATAGGTGGCGGAAGCGTGTCGGTGAGCAGGAGGCAAACAGGGTCTCCACACAGGCACTCTCTAAAGGTAATGACGTTCACGAAATGATTGAGTGTCACATCCTTGGTGAAGAGCAAAAGAAAATGATGCCAAATGTTAGGGCATTGTTTGCTGGTCTGCGCGATGTTGCTGATGCGCGTATAGATAATGTTAGGATGGTGGAAGGACAGATGTTCTCTCATCATCTTCAAGTTGCGGGAACGGTTGACCTTGTCGCAGAGTTTGATGGCAGACTTTCTATCATTGATTGGAAGACTTCATCAAAAGAGAAACCAAGAAAGTTTATAAATAATTACTTCAAGCAAGAGTCTGCGTATGCTGTTATGTTCGAAGAGCGAACAGGTATTCCAGTAGACCAACTTGTAACTATTATTGCTCATCCAGAAGGGACGCAGGTGTTCGTTGAACATCGTGATAACTGGATTGAAGGATTCATGGATTTGAGGAAATTATATGCAGAACAGCAAGGCAGATTGGAGTAATAATGTGACTTGGAATTATAGAGTGGCACATCGTCCTGGGTCAGAAGACCCATGTTATGCCATACACGAAGTTTACTATGATGACGAAGGTCGCGTAACTCTCTACAGTGTGGCAGCGATAGCAGCGATAGGGGATACATTTGAGGAATGTGAAGTTGACCTTTCTCATATGCACGATGCCTTTAACCAAGAACCCTTGAATTTAAATCATGTTGATCATCTAATAAAAGTTAGAAAAGACATGCTTGGGTTAGATAAAAAGTATAAATAAAAGAAACTTCTAATAATAGTCGGGCGTTTCAAGGATGAATGATGGAAGAGATAGGAGAAATATTGATAGGACGGGCGATGATCTCATGGAAGGGACTCTTAAAAATTTGAGACACCAGATAGGCAGAGTCGAAAATAGAGTTATGAAAATTGAAAAGTCTGTTTATTTTTTTATTATCATTTTAGTGTTTATTCAATTTATTCCCATACTAACAGATAGGATTTAAAGTTCGATGATAAATAACGAAAAAGTAGAACAGGGATATTCTCAACTTAAAGTAGAGATAGCGGTTTTAAAAACCAAAGGCGATCAAACCAATGCCTCGCTGAAATCTATCATAAACCAGATCAATGAGGTTGAGCATAGGGTTAGAAAACTCGAACGCACAACATATCTACTGCTGGGAGGTTTAATATTTCTCCAATTGCTCCCGATGTTCGTTAACATTCATAGTATGGTTATTGGTCAGTGATGCTAACACTACTAATAGCGTCAGCCTTATCCTAGTCCCTCAAAATGCCCCCTCCGTAAGTTGTTGATTACATTAACATTCTAGGTCTTGCATTTCACCCCCAAAAGAGTATAATGGTTACATTGAATGGAGGAATAGGCCACAATAATGTGTCTTCCGATTATTCAATGGAGATTACCTATGGCAATTGCCGAATTCACACGACCACTTTCAGAACGCATTGAGAGATGGGTTAGTACAGGTTCAAAACGATCACGCATTCTACTTCACCCTGAAGACTATGTAAGTTTATCTGACACCAAGCGAGAAAAACTTGAGCAGCAATATAAACTGCCAATTGAAGTTCTCGGTGGAAAAGTTGCACTGATGAAGTATGTTGGAGAAAATTCAGACATAGTTATTAAAGATGTACCAGACGATATTGTATTCGTTGACCCATTGAAAGAATTGGAGAATTCGTAATGTACGAATACCTGACACTTCCAAAGTTGAGTAAGATGTTCAATTGCATAGAGTATCCATCACCGAGTAAGGTATGGAGGACTCTAAATGCTAAAGATAATGAAATTATGCAACGCATGATGAAGGATAAAAATTCTGTAATAGGTAAGGCGGTTAGAGAAGGGCGCAAGGCACATAAGACCCTTGAAGAAAATTCTGCAATTGATGAATATCAACAAGCGATCCTTGATATCTTTAACAGGGATATTGGTGTCGATATTGACGAAGTCTGGGCAAAGGAGAAAGGAGTCATCTCTAAGGTGAATCGTTTCCGAGGACAGTTTGACGGAGTTGGAATATTTCGCGGAAAGACTACAATATGGGATTACAAAAAAACCAATAAACTCAAGACTCCCGCACAAACAAAAAACTATGTCAAGCAGTGTGCTGCGTATGCTATTGGACATGATGAAATGTATGGGACTGAAATTGAGCAAATTGCAGTATTGAATATTGGTGGTAAGACGAAGGACGAACTCGCGACTCGCGTTTTTACCTATGACTTACACGATGGCATCCGAGATATGTTCTTGTTTGACCTCCAGCAATACTACAAGGTGACTCAAACTCATGAACCTTTACCTGTCTAAAAATATGCCAGCATACATGAGAGTGTATGCTGACTTTGCATCAGGATACATTGGTCTTGATAAACTGCGTGGTGACGTACTTGTTAGATTAAAGTACGGGAACATTGATGGTGACTCTTACGGTCTTTGCTGGGGAGATAACTATGGAGCAGAGATTGACATAGCAACTAGAACTATGGGCGAGTCTATCAGTCGAGAAGATAAACTAAAAACACTTGGTCACGAACTGGTTCACGCAAAGCAGTATCTCAAGCGTGAACTGGTTGCACCCAAAGCACCAACGCATTGTGAGCGTTGGCAAGGCATCAATATCCACTATGACCCAAGGATTGAAAGTGATATGCCGTGGGAACTTGAGGCGACAAAGTTGGAAGATGAAATCTATAATGCGTTTCTCAAATGGAGTATAAATAAAGAGACAAACTAGGGGATGAATATAGCATGCCAGAATTGGTAGCAAGTGATATGAAAAAAAACGCATCTAGTGGTACATATGCTGGAGACAGTCGTGATGCTATTTTCGAAACAAAGATAAAAGAAAACCGACCCTTTATTATAGGTAAGGATAAGAATGGAAAGCAAGTTACTGGGGTTAAGTACGATAAGAAGAAAAAAACCCTATCTTATTATGTTGGAAATAAAACAAAAGTTATTACCACTGTTGCCTACACTAAAGTATTTAAAGACCCAGATTTTGGTGGGGGTTCTGGTTCTGGTGGTGGTGCTGATGACACCAAATGGACGGAGTCCCTCCAATGCTACTACTGCTCTTATGTCTTCAACGTTGCAAAGAAAAAGATCGCGTCAGCATCTCCTGCTGACTTAAAGAAAGGCGGTCAGTATGTTAAAGCATCTGCATCCCTAAAAGATTGCCTTGCCAAAGGTCCAGCAGACTGGATAGCGAATGATGTTTATATAAAGTCTGCAAACGTACTCTACGAACATTTCGGCAAGAAGATGAAAGTACCAGTTTATTTTCATCGTGGTTCTCTCTTCATGGAAAATCTCTATGAGGCAAAAAAGGCAACGCATAAAATAGATAAAAAATCTGAAGCGCAGCAAGCACCTGGAAGTTTCTCAAATGATAAATGGAACCCAGGCGATATATGGGCATCAACTGCGCCACCTCTAAGTACGCCTCTTAAAAAAAACACAAGCAGTTGGGGCGAACTCAATGCTGAAGTGTATAGGTTGGCAGACAAAGGAATACTGCTAGGCATTTCTCTAAAGAAGGTTGCGAAAGATAGAAAGGCACAACTAACACCATACGGCACTCCAAATACTGAAAGTAGGCGGGAGTCCTACAAGTACAAAGGATTCACTTTCGGGCAGACGGGAGAATTTTTTAACTCTCAAGATATCTACATGCACACCAATGTTGGGGATGTACAGTTTCGCACATTCGGTGGAGAGACTGCTTGGCAAGGGGAGATTAAAGGTGGTGCTGCTGCTGGTGGAAAGATTGGCGGTGGTAATGTTGACTTCTATACCCGCGAAGTATTTGGTAGAGGTCAAGACATCTACAAGGGTCTAGGGACTGAGAGGCAACTTGTGCAGTGGATACGGTCTCATCAGGATGGCGAGTATCAAGAGTTGTTATATGATTTATATAAAAAACACAACTCCAAATCAAAACCGTCAAGGAAGATTCTGAACGAGAAAGACTTCTATGCTGAACTTGCGGAAAAGGATTTCAAGTTTAAAAATAGCAAACTGATATCCATGCTTTTCCTTGATCGTCTAGAATCTGGTAGTGCTAAAAAGAAAGACGAGTTTGCTACCAAGTTATTTCGCTACGCACAATCCGATGTAGACCAATCCAGTTATTTCGTCAAAGTATATTAGGTATAAATAGTCTTATAAATAAAAGGGTGACCAATCCGATATGAAATCATTTCTACACCAACAGATTCTTTCTGAGCAAAAAAACACCCACATGACACACTTGGAAGATCAAGTTATCTATGGTGGCGTGGAAGGAACCCGACAGGCAATCAACGCCTTGAGGGAACTCCGTGATATGCTTCAGGGCAAACACAAGCAAGATATTTCTGTGAAGTGGGATGGCGCACCAGCAATATTTGCGGGAACCGACCCAAGTGATGGAAAGTTTTTTGTCGCTAAGAAAGGTGTATTTAACAAGAACCCCAAAGTCTATAAAACAAAAGCAGATGTTGATGCCGATACATCTGGTGACCTCAATACAAAAATGAATGCAGCACTTGAACTGCTACCACTAATTGGTATTAAGGGTATCATACAAGGCGACTTCCTATTCGGTCCTGGCGATGTAACCAGTAAAAGTATTGCTGGGCAAAAGTTTATGACATTCCACCCCAACACTATTGTCTATGCATTCCCTACTAATTCTACTGGCGCAAAGGAAACAAAGAAGGCGACCATTGGAATCGTTTGGCACACGACATATAAAGGTTCGTCATTTGAAAAACTAAAAGCATCTTACGGTGTTGATGTAGACAAACTTAAAAACACAAGTAAGGTATGGTCGCAAGATGCAATGTTGCGTGATGTCTCTGTTGCCACACTAACAGAGAAAGAAACTAAAGAGGTTGATGCTGCTTTATCTAATGCGGGTAAGTTGTTTTCTAAAGTAGCAGGAAGCACTCTGCGTCAACTGGAGGCGAACCCACAACTTGCTCAACTGATAGAACAGTTTAATAACACCTATGTCCGTAAGGGCGAGATTGTTAAGAACTCGCGCAGACATACTATTGCATTGCAGACTTGGTTAAAGGCGAAGTACAAGAAAGAAGAAGACAAGCGTTCAACTGATGCTGGTAAGAAAGTTCAACAAAAGAAACTCGCAGAGATACTGTCTTTCTTTTCAAAGGAAAATACAGCAAGTCTTACCAATATGTTTGAGTTGCAAAAACAACTTGTTACTGCTAAATTAATTCTTATAAATAAACTCAATGACCTTGCAAACATTGGCACATTCGTCAAGACAAGTAAGGGATACAAGGTTACTGGTCAAGAGGGTTTCGTTGCCATTGATAAACTCGGTGGCAATGCAGTCAAACTTGTTGACCGTATGGAGTTCAGTTACAATAACTTTTCGCCCAACATCTTAAAGGGTTGGGATTCTAAGGGGCGCGGATAGGTGATAGGATTTGACCACTACCTTACAGAAGCGTTTGACACACCATACAAGTACAGTGGTGGTAAGAAGTATAACGATGAGTATGAATATACCTTTCAGACTGAAGACGGTGGTAAGGTAACTGTAGTCATTACAGGTTCAGAACATCCTGATGATTACGATGAGTATGATTGGACTTTAAGTTT
>Ga0114995_10002010_pt1 | contig 14120 bp, 11 predicted proteins | sample ArcticOcean_MG_C_11_FD_87038 | JGI IMG/M metagenome (GOLD analysis project Ga0114995, IMG submission 87038) | Marine microbial communities from western Arctic Ocean - ArcticOcean_MG_CB2_154 | ecosystem: Environmental > Aquatic > Marine > Oceanic | place: Arctic Ocean: Canada Basin | collected... | reverse complement strand
TGAGCATTGGTTTGAGGGCTGCCCAAGTCATTAATGGCAACGATTTCAAAGTTTTTGTTGTAGCCATTTGGGCCACTTTCATAGATGGCGCGAACGATGTTGCGGCCAATGCGGCCAAAACCGTTGATGGCAATGCGGATGCTCATTGTGCTCTCCCTTCCTTAGTATGTTGTAATATTACTAACATTATACTGCTAAATCAATAAAATTTGCTTTAGCATGTTCCAGATATAATAAATATTTGTTAATATTACGTAATAAAGTTAAGTAAACGGATGATTATTATGAACGGCGCCCTGCACAGTAAAGTAGCTCAGGTAACCCAGGCCATTGTTGAGCGTAGTCGCGCCTCTCGTGGTGATTATTTACAACGCATTGAGGCGGCTAAAGGCAGCAAAGTGAGTCGCTCTAACCTTTCATGTGGCAACTTGGCCCATGGGTTCGCTGCTAGCCCTGATCCAGATAAAAGTCGTTTAACCATGATGGATGAGGCCAACGTTGCTGTGGTGTCGGCCTATAATGATATGCTTTCTGCTCACCAGCCCTTTGAGCGTTACCCACCTATTATTAAACAGGCCGTGAGGGAAATGGGTAGCGTGGCGCAATTTGCTGGTGGAGTGCCAGCTATGTGCGATGGCGTTACTCAGGGCCAGCCAGGCATGGAGCTAAGCTTGTTTAGTAGAGATGTTATTGCTATGTCTACTGCCATAGCGTTGTCTCATAACATGTTTGATGCAGTATTGTGTTTGGGTGTGTGTGACAAAATTGTGCCGGGCCTATTAATAGGCGCGCTTAGCTTTGGCCACCTTCCTGTAGTGTTCGTACCCGGAGGTCCCATGTCTTCAGGCTTACCTAATACGGAAAAGGCGCGCATTCGTCAGCTGTATGCAGAAGGTAAGGTAGGTAGAGATGAGTTATTAGCTTGCGAGTCTGAGTCGTACCATAGTGCCGGCACATGCACATTTTATGGTACCGCTAATAGTAACCAATTATTGATGGAAGTGATGGGTTTACATCTACCGGGCGCTTCTTTTGTGCCGCCCGATGGCGGGTTTCGTGATGAGCTGACACGTTATGCCTCCCAGCAGGCAGTTAGATTAACTCACCCTTCTAAACAGCAAAACCTAGCTCAAATCGTATCTGAAAAAACCATGGTTAATGCCATAGTCGCTTTATTAGCCACTGGAGGTTCCACTAATCACACCATGCATTTGATTGCTATTGCCAAGGCTGCGGGAATTATTGTTAATTGGGACGATTTTGCTGCCTTATCTAGTGTGGTGCCCAGTTTGACGCGAATTTACCCTAATGGCCAAGCCGATATTAATGTTTTTCATGGGGCTGGCGGCGTGCCTTATTTAATTAAAACCTTGTTACATGGGGGCTTTCTACACGAAGATGTAGAAACTATTATGGGCCACGGTTTGAATCAGTATTGTCAGGAGCCAAAGTTACTATCAGGCAAACTTGCGTGGCAGCCTGCACCAGAGCAAAGTGCTGATCTTACTGTGCTGACTAGCGTTGAGGCACCTTTTTCAAAAACCGGTGGTTTGGTGACCTTGCAAGGTAATCTAGGTCGTAGTGTGGCTAAAGTGTCTGCGGTAAAGCCCGAACATTGGTTGGTAGAAGCCAAAGCTGTAGTGTTTGATACCCAGTCAGGCTTTGAGTTAGCGTTTAAACGTGGGGAATTGGAGCGAGACCTTATTGCAGTGTTACGTTTTCAAGGCCCACAAGCTTGTGGCATGCCTGAATTACATAAATTGACTCCTTATTTGGGTGTATTGCAAGATAGAGGCTTTAATGTGGCATTGGTCACTGACGGCCGTATGTCAGGTGCGTCAGGTAAAGTGCCTGCGGCTATACATCTTTACCCCGAAGCTAAAGCTGGTGGTCTAATAAGCAAAATAGAAAACGGCGATGTATTAAGGTTAGATTGTAATACGGGGAGCTTAGAGTTACTTGTTGAGGACGAAGTGCTGCAAGCTCGGCCAGCGGCTCAACAGGCTAAAACTGTGACACACGGCATGGGTAGGGAGCTATTTTCCAACATGCGAGAGCAAGTAAATAGTGCCGAGCTAGGTGCGAGTATTTGTTTTTGATAGCGTGTTGCAATTAAAGAGACTTTGTACGTATGCCTAAAACTTACTGAGTAACCGATAGGCCCAACGATGATCCTACAGCGTGAATCACGGAGATAAAATGCTACAACTAGAAAAATCCAAACACTGGCAGCATTTGCAGCAACTAGCAGATCAATACCGCAGCCTGCATTTACGTGAGCTGTTTGCTAGAGAGGGCAATCGTTTTGAAGACTACTCTATTGAATTGCCTAATTTGCTGTTGGACTACTCGAAAAACTGTCTTACACCTGAAATTATGCAAGCGCTCTTTGGGTTGGCTCAAGACATGGATTTAGATGCTGCCATAGAGCATATGTATCAAGGTGAGCGAATTAACACCACTGAAAATCGTGCAGTGTTACATACGGCGTTGCGTAATCGAAGTAACTCTCCTGTGTATGTTGATCAAACCAACGTGATGGGATTGATCAATAAAGAATTGGCGCATATGCGTGAGTTCGTTGAAAAAGTGCGTAGTGGTGAGTGGCATGGGTATTCTGGAAAGCGGATTACTGATGTGGTTAATATTGGTATTGGAGGGTCTAATTTAGGTCCGAAGATGGTGACTCAGGCGTTGCGCTCATATGCAGACTCCACCATCCGAGTGCACTTTATTTCTAACGTGGACGGGGTAGAAATTGCCGAGATTTTACGGCCACTAAAGGCTGAGCAAGTGTTGTTTGTAGTGGCGTCTAAAACCTTCACCACTAGTGAAACCATGACTAATGCTCAAACTGCACGTAATTGGCTCATGGCGTCAGCATTTGATGAACGCGCAGTACAAAAGCATTTTGTGGCGGTATCATCCAACGCTAAAGCGGTGCAGGACTTTGGCATTCATAACGAATTTATGTTCTCTATGTGGGACTGGGTGGGTGGCCGATACTCTATCTGGTCTGCCATAGGGTTACCCATTGCGTTATATCTTGGTTTTGATAAGTTTGAAGAGCTGCTAGCAGGTGCTCATGAAATGGATCTTCACTTTAGAGACACGCCAGTGGCAGAAAACATGCCTACTATTATGGCTTTAGTGAGTATTTGGAATGGGCTGCTACACGGGGCTCAAAGTCATGTGATACTCCCTTATGATCAGCCTTTAGAGAGTTTTACAGACTATATTCAGCAAGTGGATATGGAGAGTAATGGTAAGCACGTGGACCGCCAGGGCAATGAAGTGGGTTATCACACTGCGTCTGTGGTGTGGGGGCAGTTAGGCATTGATGGGCAGCATGCATTCTATCAACTATTACATCAGGGTAACGTTATAGTTCCGGCCGATTTTATTGGTTCTTTGGTTAGTTCTACGCCGGTTAAAGGTCACCATGAAAACCTTATGGCTAACTTCTTTGCCCAGACAGAGGCTCTTATGAATGGCATCAGTGCTGCAGAAGTGGAGTGCCAATTGCAGGCTCAAGGCTTAGATCAGCAGGCCATTGAGAAGCTATTGCCTCATAAGGTTCATCTAGGCAATCGGCCAAGTAATACGTTGTTACTTAAGCAGGTAGACCCAATAAACTTAGGGGCGCTCATTGCACTATATGAGCACAAGATATTTGCTCAAGGAGTAATATGGGATATCTGTTCTTTTGATCAATGGGGTGTGGAGTTAGGTAAAACCCTAGCTCAAGGTATCCTACAAGAAATTGAAGGCGAGGTAGGTCACCAACATGATGATTCTACCAATGCCTTGATTGATTACTTTAAGGCTTCCCGTGGTTAGGTTTAAGCTGCCCCTAATGTCGCCGCTTTCCTGGCCAATTCTTCTATAGCTTGCCAGTCTCCTTGCTCCACTAATGCGGCAGGGGTTAGCCAAGTGCCACCCACGCACATCACGTTATTAAGGGCTAGGTAGTTCGCTGCATTGGTGGGTTTTATGCCTCCAGTAGGGCAGAACTTGAGTTCGCTAATGGGGCCTCCAATAGCTTTGAGAAAGTCTATACCGCCTACCACTGCAGCGGGGAAGAGTTTAAATCGTCGATAGCCTAGCGCCATGGCTTCCATTGCTTCGCTTACAGTGGCTATGCCTGGCAATAGTGGCACGTTACTTTGGCTACCGTGGTGTAAAAGCTCTGCTGTAAAACCTGGACTCACTATAAAATCAGCCCCTGCTTCAATACATGCTTCATATTGTTTGGGTGTTAACACCGTGCCAGCGCCAATGATGGCTTCTGGTAAGGCTTGTTTGAGTTGTTTAATGGCGCTTAATCCATACTCGCTGCGCAGTGTTATTTCTAATACCGTAAGCCCACCATTCACCAGTGCAGTGCCTATGGCTAATGCCTGCTCTGGGTTCTCTAATGTGAGTACAGGAATAACCGGTGCGCTAGCGCATATAGTGTCTATACGAGCGGTATTGGTTTGCATTATTTGGTTGTTGTTGCCGCTGCTGACTTGTTGGTTGACTAAGGACATTTATGGACACCAATGAATAGTTAGTGGGGTTTGTAATATTGCAAAAATGGGCATTTTTAGAGGGTCTGCAAGAGCCATTGCCTGCTGCAATACTTGATGTTTTTCTGGGCCTTCTATGTGTAAGTGTGTGTGTTTTGCATTTAGTAGTGTGGGTGCGGTTAAGGACATGCGCTGGTGTGGAGCAGTGGGTGCCTGGGTGTCTATACACAGCTGTGACAACGGAGCAGATAAGGCGTGTTGTAGTTGTGTGCACAGAGGGAATAATGAAGCAGTGTGGCCATCGTTACCCATGCCAAGCACCAATACGTCTAGCGGCCAGTGCATTTTTTGAAGCGTTATTTGGCACATTTTTTGGCCTAGCTGAGCGCTTTTTTCACCGTTGAATAGTGGGTAAAAAGTGGCTGATTTTGCTTTATTTTGTAATAAGCTGGAACGTACCAATGCAGCGTTACTGGCTGCATTGTGCTCGCCTACCCATCGTTCGTCGGCAAGAGTGATGTCTACTCGGTGCCAGTCTAATTGTTGCAAACTAAGCTGTTTCAACATGGCTAATGGGGTGCGGCCGCCAGAAACGGCAAGGCTGGCTCGTGGGTGGTCAGATAGCGCACGTATTAACTGCTGCGCTATATTCTTAGCCATAGAGGCAGCGAGTAGTGTTGAATTTTCGCACTCAATCCACTGTGTGTTGTGTGGAAGGAATAAGGGTTTAGCAGTGTTCATACCATTTGTGCCCGTGTGTTTCTATCATGTGGCAGGCTTGTTGTGGCCCATTACTTCCCGCTGGATAACCTTCAAGTGGGAGTTCGGCGTTGTGCCACGCTTCGCGTATCTGGTCGCACCACTGCCAAGCAAGTTCTACTTCATCGCGACGTACAAATAAGCTTTGATTGCCCTTTAGTGCTTCTAGCAGTAGGCGCTCATAAGCGTCTGGAATGCGAGCTTGAGATTGAGTCTGAGCAAAGTCTAAGTGTAATGGGTCACGTCTAAGCTGCATGCTTTTGTCAATGCCTTGCTCTTTGGTGAGCACCTGCAAAGAAATACTTTCATAAGGTTGTAAGCGAATGACCAGTTTGTTTTTCGCAATGTTGGCTTGGCTTGGATCAAATATGTAATGGCTGTTAGATCTATAGTGAATGATAATTTCTGTTACTTTGCTAGCCATACGCTTGCCTGTGCGCAAATAGAAAGGAGTGCCTGTCCAGCGCCAATTGGCAATTTCTACACGCAAGGCAATAAACGTTTCTGTATCGCTGTTAGTATTGGCGTCAGCCTCGTTAAGGTATCCTGGAGTAGGTTGCTGCTGAAATTGACCGTCGGTATATTGCCCCAATACTAAGTGACTGCCTATTTTTTCTTGCTCAATGGGCTTTAGCGACCGTAATACCTTTACCTTTTCGTCGCGTATGCTGGAGGCTGTGAGTTGTGATGGTGGATCCATAGCTACCATGCATAATAGTTGAAGTAGGTGGTTTTGTACCATATCTCGCATTTGGCCGGCTTTATCAAAGTAGCCCCATCTACCCTCAATACCCACATCCTCCGCGACACTAATTTCTACATAGTCTATATGTTGGTGGTTCCATTGGCTCTCAAATAGAGGGTTAGCAAAGCGAAGAGCGATTAGGTTTTGTACGGTTTCTTTACCAAGGTAGTGGTCGATACGGAAAATTTGGCTTTCATCGAAATATAAAGCCAGTTTGTCATTAATAACCTTGGATGAGGCAAGGTCGTGGCCAATAGGCTTTTCTACCACAATACGGCTGTGCTCGTTAATGGCATTAGCGTCGTGTAAGTGTTGGCAGATATCTCTATATAGGCCTGGAGGGGTGGCCAAGTAATAGGTAGTTTGTGGGTGCCAAGAGGCGATTTTTTGTTCTAACTTAATATAATCTTGTGCTTGTGTGAGCTCTACTTGGCAGTAGTGTAAGCGTTGTAAAAAGCGGGAAAGAGAGCTGGCGCTCAATTGATCTGCGCCAATGTATTGGTTTAGTGTATGCTCGATAGATTGCTTGAGTTCGGTGGTGCTTATTGCGCTACGCGCCACAGCCATAATATTTAAATCTTCGCTTAAGAGTTGAGCGTGGTCGAGTTGGTACAGAGCTGGCATAAGTTTGCGAAGTGATAAGTCACCTAGCGCGCCAAACAATACAAAACTATGGCTTAATATGCCTTCAGCTGTTGCTTGATGGCCTAATGAGTTACTGTCCGACATTGTTGACGTTGCCTTCTGTTGAAAATAGATCTGTAATAATACTCTTAAATTGAAATAAAAGTCACAAAAATATATTAAATGTTGGTAATATTACTTACATAAATAAATGAGCCAGATAAAATAAACATATGACAAGTAACGGCAATCTACTTCAGCGACTATCTACCCAGCAAGACCAGCTCAATAGATCTGAGCGTAAAGTCGCCAAGGTGATCGCTGCGGACCCTCAGTCGGCAACTCGTATGAGTATTGCTGCATTGGCAGAGCTAGCTCAAGTGAGTGAGCCTACGGTTAACCGTATGTGTCGTAGCTTTGGCTTAAAGGGTTATCCAGACTTTAAGCTAGAGCTAGCTCAAAGCATGGCGCGTGGCACCCCTTACGTGAGCCAAAGTGTTAATCAGAATGATACAGCTGCTCAATACACCGATAAAATATTCACTAGTACTATGGCTAGCTTAGACGCCGCTAGGCAGCAAGTGGATAGCAAGACTATTGAACGCGCAGTAGATTATTTGAGCCAAGCTCATCAGATATGCTTTTGTGGTATGGGTGCCTCTGGCGCAGTAGCTCAAGATGCGTTACATAAATTCTTCCGCTTTAATATTCCGGTAGTTGCTCATAATGATTATTTGATGATGCGTATGACAGCTGCAGCAGCTAAGCGCGGAGATGTGTTGGTACTCCTTTCGTTTACAGGGCGCACTAAAGAAATGCTAGAAGTGGCTCGTATTGGCCGTGGTGCAGGCGCTTTGGTAATTTCCATTACAGCGCCTAATTCCCCCTTAGCTCATGAATCTAGCCTTGTGTTGGATGTGCAGGCGCCAGAAGACACTGATGTGTATATGCCTATGCAATCCCGTATGATTCAACTAACGTTGATAGACGTTCTGGCCACTGGGGTTATATTGCGCCGTGGGGAAGATTTTCATAGTCACTTAAAGGCCATTAAACAAAGTTTAACGGGCACTCGATTGCCTATAGTTGAGGAATAGCAGTGAAATTTTATAAATTGGGTTTGGTGATGTTTTTAGCCGTGAGTTTAAGTGGCTGCTTTCTTACTAAGATAGTCACTGTGCCTATGAGAGTTGTGGGTGCTGTGGCTTCGGTTGTGCCGGTCATAGGCAATGCTGTAGATGAAGGCATTGAGACTGTAGCGGATGCGGTTGACGAGATACCTTTGTAGGATGACGTGACAGTTCAAAAGGCTGGGTCTGCAGTTTATATATATTTGCTGAGTGTGCTGGTGTTTTCCATCATGGATACATCTGCAAAATACTTGAGTGGCCAAATACCTTTGCCTCAGATATTAGTTATGCGAGCGCTATTTGGCTTTATTCCAGTATTGCTGTTGCTTGTTCTGGAACAGCGTAAACAAAATAACTTCACTCTTAAGTCAAACCGATTTTGGTGGCAGGTAGCTCGAGGCATTAGCGTTGCGTTGATAGTAGCTACTTTTTTTGCTGCGTTAAGCTTGCTGCCGTTTGCAGATGTGGTAGGCATTACCCTTATTGCCCCTTTATTTATGATGATTTCGGGGGTGGTGTTTTTAGGCGAGAGTTTTCGTTTAATGAACCTTTTTTGGTGTATTTTGGGGTTGCTAGGCGTGTTGTTAATTATCCGTCCTGGGGGAGAGATGCATTCCATCATTGGGGTGTTTTTGGCTATACTTTCGGCCCTTCTTTATGCCTTAAGTGCAACGTTAACCAGAGCGTTATCGGCCTATGACTCTAGCGCTATAACCTCGCTCTATTCCAGCGTTATATTAAGCCTTTTGGTTTTGACATGGCTGGCCTTTGAGCCATGGCAGCCAATGAGTGATCTGCAGTTTTCTATTGGAGTGTTGCTTGGCATAGCGGGTGGATTAGGCAATATCTTATTGGTTGTTGCTTTTAGCTTAGGTTCAGTGTCTCGGTTAGGTGTGTTGGATTACACCGCTTACATATGGGCTTTAGTGTTTGGCTATTTACTGTTTGCAGAGCAGCCCCATAGTTGGGCCTTGGTGGGTACTTGTTTGGTTGTTTATGCCGGTTACCGAGTAACGTTTGATAGGCAATAAAAAACCGCAGTTAACCTAAGCTAATGCGGTTTTTTTAAATGCTTTGGTAAGCTGAAACCTTTGCACAAAGCAGACACCAAGATAAAATGGCTAAATCAGCCTACTTTTCGTTGGAAAACTTGTCAATAGCTAGCTATTACCTGCGTTTCCCGCCTCAATTAGACTGATTTTTCCTCATTTCCCTTCTGGCGCCGCCTTTTATGCAAAGGTCTCAAGCTTATAGCTTCTCTAACTGAGCGCGAATTTCAGCTAATTTTTCAGCCATTATGCGTTCTAGGTGTACTAGATTCTGAGCGATAGCTTCTTTGCTATCCACTACTTTCTTTTCTTCGTGAGCAAGCTTGTTTAACTCAGTAAGGGCGCGTAGTAAGAAAGGTGAGATTTCGCTCACTTCTTGCCATTGCTGACGACCAGAGTCAACCATTACTGTGCGGGTAGCACGGCCAAAGCGGAACTTTTTGCTACGAGGTAAAAAAGAGCCTTTTTCGCGCTTGTAGTAGATTTTGAGGATATCAAAATCGCCTTCCTGGCGCAGAGTATATTTGCTGATGGATTCAAAGCTGCTGATGCCCATTTCCGTAAGCGTAGGGTGTTGAGACATAATTGTTCTCCTTAGAGATTAAAAGTTAAAATTTTCTTATGAAAATCAATGACTCAACAAATTATTGTAAGGTAGGCTCTGGCGGCCCTGCCTTGCTGGTCTGATGGTTAGTGAGTAAAAATGTAAGCAGCTACACAAACCGTCATGGGTGTGGTTTTCAGTGGATATATTGTATCTTATTGTTGATTAAAAAGTAACCAACTTATTTGTAATATTTATGCAATCTATACTATAAATCGTATTCATTTAATAAATAATCATGGGTTCTTCACGAATGTATTTTTTGCGGTATACTCAGGCTTAATTTATTGATTTATCCATAAGTGTAATTGGAGTGTAGTTGGCTCTAAGATCCACTCAATAAGGACTTTTCTTCTTATGTCTGGTGTCATCCCTATTGATGAAGGCGTTGAACGTCTACCCCTCAAAGAATATACAGAAAAAGCGTATTTAGACTACTCAATGTATGTCATTTTAGACCGTGCATTGCCTCACATAGGGGATGGTCTAAAGCCGGTACAAAGACGTATTATTTATGCAATGTCTGAGTTAGGCCTAAAAACGTCTTCTAAGTATAAAAAGTCCGCTCGTACCATCGGTGACGTATTAGGTAAATTCCACCCCCATGGTGACAGTGCCTGTTATGAAGCTATGGTGCACATGGCTCAGACCTTCTCCTACCGTTATACATTGGTTGATGGCCAAGGCAACTGGGGGTCTTCTGATGATCCAAAGTCTTTTGCCGCTATGCGTTACACGGAAGCTAAGCTCACAGGCTATGCCGATGTTTTATTAGGTGAGCTGGGTCAGGGCACAGTAGACTGGGGCAATAACTTTGATGGCACTCTACAAGAACCTTTAGTATTACCTGCTCGTGTGCCTAATGTGCTTTTGAACGGCGCCACAGGTATTGCTGTAGGTATGGCCACAGATATTCCGCCTCATAATTTACGTGAAGTTGTATCTGCCTGTGTCCACTTGTTGGATAACCCAGGAGCAAGCACAGAAGAATTGTTTGAATTTGTACTAGGGCCAGATATGCCAACTACGGCAGAAATAATCAGCCCACGCAGTGATTTGCTAGAAATGTACAAAACCGGACGCGGCAGTATTCGTATGCGTGCTGTGGTAGACCATGAAGATGGTGATATAGTCATCAGTGCCTTGCCATATCAGGTTTCTGGTGCACGAATATTGGAACAGATTGCGGCTCAAATGCAGGCTAAAAAGTTGCCTATGGTGGCTGATTTACGCGATGAGTCTGACCATGAAAAGCCCACTCGTTTGGTAATTGTGCCACGATCAAATAGAGTTGATACGCAGCAGTTATTAAATCACTTATACGCTACTACAGATTTAGAACGCACTTATCGAGTTAACTTAAACATTATTGGTGTGGATGGTAAGCCGCAAGTTAAAGGCTTGAGCGCTATTTTGAAAGAATGGCTGTCTTATCGTATGGAGACAGTGACACGCCGCTTGCAGCATCGTTTAGATAAAGTGCTCGAGCGTTTACATCTATTAGAAGGCTTGTTAATTGCCTATCTTAATATTGATGAAATTATTGCCATCATCCGTGAAGAAGAAAAGCCTAAAGTAGCACTAATGCAGCGTTTTGCGTTATCGGATAGTCAAGCCGATGCTATTTTAGATTTAAAGTTGCGTCATTTAGCTAGGTTAGAGCAACATCGTATTCAAGCAGAGCAAGACGAACTAGCCGTAGAGCGAGACAAGCTAGAGTTATTGCTAGGCTCTAAGGCGCGCTTAAAAACCCTTATCAAACGTGAGCTAATAGCCGACGCTGAAGCTTTTGGTGATGATCGTCGTTCCCCTATTGTAGTTCGTCAAGAAGCCAAAGCGCTTTCAGAGCGCGACTTGCTCACCACTGAGCCTGTGACTGTAGTGTTGTCTAATCAAGGCTGGGTGCGTGGTGCCAAGGGTCATGATGTAGACCCTTCTAACATGAGCTATAAATCTGGCGATGATTTCTTACTCATGGTGCAAGCTCGAAGTAATCAAAGTGTGGCCTTCCTTGATGAAGGCGGCCGTAGTTATTCCTTAGAGGCTCATACATTGCCATCTGCTCGCGGACAGGGTGAGCCATTAAGTGGTCGCTTTAATGCGCCTAGTGGTGTGCAATTTTCAGCGGTAGTAAGTGCCAAGGTTGATCAATTATTGCTCATGAGTACGGATGCAGGTTACGGCTTCATATCTACCTTTGAAGACTTGTTAAGTAAAAATAAGGCCGGTAAAACCATCATGTCGGTACCCAAAGGTGCCAAGATTATCGCGCCTCAGCATATCACTAAGGTAGCCGACACTTGGTTGGTGGCAGTTACTAATGAAGGGCGCATGTTAGTGTTCCCGTTACAAGATTTGCCGCAGCTGGCCCGAGGTAAGGGTAATAAGATTATTAGTATATCTTCCTCTCGAGTGGCAAGCCGTGAAGAGTTTATGGTGGCTTGCGCCTTAGTCACTGATAGTAGCGAACTATTAGTGCATTCAGGTAAGCGTTATCTGCGTTTGAAGGCTTCTGATTTAGTGCACTATCGTGGGGAGCGTGGGCGCAGAGGTAATAAGCTGCCTAGGGGCTTCCAAAAAGTAGATAGCTTGGCTGTAGAGGGTAAAGTGGTAGCTGAAGATTCTGTGCCCGATCTCGATCTATAGAAGCCATCCTTTTGTCAGGCGCTTATAGTCAGATATTTAAAGCGTCTGACTAAAGTGGCTGATCTGCATGTCTAACAAGTCTTGGTAATCACTACTTAAACGCGCCAAGCATACGGCGCCACTGGCAAGTGGTGTACAGTTGTTTGCTTGCAATACTCGCTGTTGTAACTCTGGGTGGTAGGCCACATGGCGGCTTATTACCATATGGTCTTGCCGTTCGCGACGGGACAATTCTGCAGCTTCTTCTGTGAGCTTGCTTAAGTCCTCTAAATTCCCTGTATGCACAACAATTTGAATGCTTAAACTGGGCTTTTTGCTGGCCGCTCGTTGGGTGTTAAAGGATTTGTATAGCCCAAAGAAAAACTGTGCAGCACATAGGGCGTTCACGCAGTGGGTCATATGCTCATGAGGCTTGTCAAAGGTGACAAGCACATCGTGATTTTCTTCTGTTTCAATAGTGCCGCCATAGATAGCGCAAACTTGGTCTACTAACCTTTGGTAAGATTTGAGTAGTAAGTGTTTTTCAGCGGCTTCCATTGGCCCCTGGTCTCTGGTGTTAACGTTGATATATAACAAGCTTACTAACGGATCATCGTGTAAAGGAGCTTTTGTGGCCGCAACGGGGGCGGTATCCTCTTCACTGTTGTGTGGCTGTGTTTTATTTTGCGCGGTGTCCACTGGCGTAGGTGTGGGCCGTAATGGTGTGGAATTGTCACTGTGACGCAAATCATCCATAGTGAATATGGGTAAATGGTGTTCAGTGGAGCCGCTAGGCTCGGTTAGTTTAGGTGCAAATAGAGGGTCGCCCAGTTCGCCTATTTGAGGCTCTGAGGATAATTCACGGGCCAAGTTGTGTAACTCGTGATTAAACGCTTCTTGTTGGTTAGGCGCTTCCAGTGAAGGCTGGTAGTCTTGATTCTCATGATGAGAGCCAGCCAGACCCTTTCCAACAGGCATTTCTAATTCGTATTGATGTTCCGTTTGAGTGTGCAACAAGCGCTCTTCATTTATAGAATTGAATCCTAAGTTAATAATGCCCCACTCATCAAGGCGGGTGTCGTCTAGCGGCGGTGCTTTACCGTACTCCAGTAGCTGTTCTTGGGCTTCGTGTAAGCGGCGCAACGGCTGCACTAATTTGGCACCGAACCACCAGCCAATAACGATGCAGGCCAATAAGGCAAGGCCCACGGTAGGCCACAACAAGAGCGCCAACTGACTAAGGCTTGGGTTTAAATTTAAACTGGAGTGGAGTAAATGTAGGCTGCCAATATGCTCTTTGTCTAGCTTAATAGGTAAGATAAGGAAGTTAGAATCATTAAGAAATCCAGTTTTGGCGAGCATTTGTCCGTCTGCATCATAGACTGCTGCACCTACAATGGCGCCTTGCTGTCTGAGTTCTGCCAAGGTAACGTTGAGACTAATGTAGTCTTGCTTTACTAACAGTGGTGCACTTAAATTAGCTAGCTGTTGGCCCATTTTCTGGCCTAAAAAAGCATTTTGGTCACCTGCCACTTGGCTCAGGTGCTGATAGGTCATTAGGCCCAAAGATACGCCAGCAAGTACGAATGTAGCGATGAGCAAAAACACCGTCTTTTGAACCAAAGTGAGGCGAGATTGCATTAAGTGTCTAAAAGAAAGAATTTTATTGGGCATTAGGTGTTAATCAGCGCTGTGTCGAAGAGATAATATCAACCCCATTCTAACCCACTAATGGTAAAATGCTAAGCCTACCCAAGGAGTTGACCCCATGTTTCATCGTTTAACCTTATTTGAAATGAGTAATGAGCCAAACGTTGCAGCTATCGACAAGGTGTTTGGGGCTGTGCAAGTGCAAAGTTATACTAATAATCAAAGCTCTAATGCTAATCACACAATGCATCAGTGGCAATGGCATAGTGTAGATGAACCTGTTGACTCTAGGGGGTTTGGAAATAATACATCTGCATTCATTTTAGATCTTAAGGTCATACTTAAAAAGCGGTCTAAACAACAAAAGTTGGATTATGTAATCCAGAGCTCTGAGCAACCCATACAAAAAATAAAGTTAGCTGT
>Ga0114995_10002007_pt1 | contig 14138 bp, 12 predicted proteins | sample ArcticOcean_MG_C_11_FD_87038 | JGI IMG/M metagenome (GOLD analysis project Ga0114995, IMG submission 87038) | Marine microbial communities from western Arctic Ocean - ArcticOcean_MG_CB2_154 | ecosystem: Environmental > Aquatic > Marine > Oceanic | place: Arctic Ocean: Canada Basin | collected... | reverse complement strand
TGATTTTACTGTGGGAGTTCGTACTAAATGTACTACTATTAAGCTTATGCAACCAGCTGCAGCAAGAGTGCCCTTGCGAGATAATATATAGGGTCTAAAACTTATCACTCCTACCTTTCTACAGCCATAGTGGCTATCAATGATCGTTAATCATATCAACCAAATCCCTAGATCGCCCAATCGAGACCAGTCGCCCAAGACAATACAAAGAAACAAATGAAAGTTGTAGAAATTAGATCTATACCTGTAACTGAATATAATGCGCGGTTTCAATAACGTGTGTATTGAACTATAATTGAATGTTCTCTACAGAAATAGGATCCCCATAAACTTCGTTAGATAACTTTTTGCCTCTCTGGATACATAGTTTTTTCATATTCTCTAGGAGGGTGTGTCTTTTCTGAGTTATACATTTGGTTACTGTTTCTAAATTCTCAAATACTTCATTAGTTTCCACATGGATGTACCTTATATCTAGGGCCCCCTTTTTCTCTTTAGGCCCGTATAGAAAATAAAAGCAAGGTGTATACAACTGAATATACTTCTTTACTTCCTCTGTAGTTCTTTGGTTCTCCCTAATCGCCCAAGAGTAGACCCCCTTTAATTCAGGTTTGAGTGTATTCTCATTTTTGTCTTTTAATCCGAAAGAAATTATACTGTAAGGGTTATCAATCCATTTAAGAGCCTCATTGTAGAGACTCCTTTGAATTCCAAGGACCCTTTCCGTAAACCCCATACAAACACCATGGGCGGAAATTTTATTATTACTATAAATTTCAGAAAATCTTGTACCCAGATAGTGCATAGTACAAACTTGGGCCGCCTTTCCATTTTCCAGGGGGACATCTATTGCAAAAGTTTTTTCTGCACCTGGAAACGTATCTTCTATGGGCCTTAAGCGAATCTGCCCAAAAATACCAAGGGCCTCAAAGTACAGCTTCATTTCATTCAGAACGTCCTTTATCTGCTTTTCTGCCTGAAGTTTTGTCTTGAAAAAGGCATGACTCTCAAAAAAGTATCTTATCTGTCTGTTACGAACCATTCTTTGAACCGCCTTGCTTTCGTTTCTAAATACTGGCCCAACAGAGTACCATTTATGGGGCAATTGTAGGGCTGTATTTGAAAATACAATGGGGTAAGCTACGCTTTCAGATGTAGGCTTTAGAAAGTAGGGTGTATCCTGAATTTTAAAAACCTGGGCATTCATCTTAAAATGATCCATCTCCTTCTCAAAATCCTCTATTAAGCCCACTGTAGGAAAGGAGGTGTAATTGTAATTTAGGACGTCCTCCATTACGGATTCCACACCCCTATAAATTTTTCTTAACCGCTTCTGCTCTTCAGGGGTATAGCAGTAAAATCCAGATATTCGTTGGGTGTTCAGAGGGGCAACCATTTAAAGGGCATTTAGGATTCTTTCATAGAACAACGGGATGAGGGATACCGTTTTATTTTTTTTATCGTGTGTCCCTCCAGCAAACTTTACTATTTCTAGAGCTTTTCGACTGATCTGGTCATATGAAATTGAAAGCTTACGGAAAACAATGGAGCTGTTTTGACCCTTAATTCTTTGCAATATACCATACATTTTCTCTTTATCTAATACAGGAATTATGCTGTAGTTTACTCCCTTAATCAATTCTTTACAGAGTGCTGGAGTAGGAGCATATCCCTCAACCAAAAAGTTATCTATGATGGTCTCTATAAACAGGGCCATATCATAGTAAGCTTTTGTTTTCTTTGAACTAGCTTTTTGAAGAAATGAGGCCATCTGTATCTGTGATTCAAAACCTATACTCATTATGTCCTTTTTGTTTAACCTATTCTTTTTTCCATCATAAATCTGGACCGTTTGGCCCTGTTGTATAACGTAGTATTTGAACCCTTTAAAATTATGAACCTGGGCCTGTGTCATATTAATAAATCAGTACTTTTTATCAAGGAGTTACTTATTTATACCTCTGGAAGACTCTCTCATGCTTTGTACTGAATATTTCTGATCAAAGTCTGTACATAATCTAGAAGAGCGCTATCTGTAAATTGGGGTGCAGAAATCAATATCATGAAATCCCCTATAGGGGCCACACAGGCAGGTCTTTGAAGCAAGTTATTGGCGTAGATATAAGGCGTATGGTGAAGATTGTTACTGTACAAATTCTTATCTACAATCGTTACCCAAAGGGTCCCCTGAACCCTCTGCTTTAACTTAAGAAGATACTCTTCGGATACTTTTTGTAGTTTACTGTACGCCTGAGTATTCGTTTCTTTTAATAATAGGGCCCCCATGAGTACTCTTGCTTTTATCTGGCTAGGAAGATTATTTCTCTGGGCCAAGGCGACGGATTCCTTAAATTCAGAAACATTAAAACGATTTTCGCTGCTATGAAAACCATTAAATCGGTTTAGATTTGAGAAAAAGTCTGGACATAGCGCTAAAGCATAGGCCATAGTTAAAATTTCTTCGTCTAGGTCCAAAGAGCCCCTGCTCACAGGGGTGAGCATTTTTTTTAGAAGGTCCACTTGAATATCACTGAATCCTTGAGGGTCCAATTTTATGATTACGTCTTTTAGAGTCTGTGTTCTATTCGTTGAACGGGGGTCCCTAGGATCCACTTTATCTATTACATTATAGATTGCTCGCAGATCAGAGAGGGTCCTAGAAATTATTGAAACCACATCTAAAGAAGTACAAAGAGGGACTACTCCTGCTCTAGATACACGCCCATAGGAGGGCCTGAATCCCCAACAGTTTATTCTTGCAGCAGGTACAAGTGCAGATCCGCCTGTATCCGTACAGATACCAACATCAATATTCCCCTCATGAATTTCTTTAGCAGACCCACTAGAGGAGGCTCCGTAATAAAGACCATTCCCATCCATTATGGTTTTATCCACAGTCCCAACCATAAAAGGGGTACAATGATTGTTAGTAGATAGTTGGTGCCCGGGATTTAGATGCTCATTCGCTTTTAAAAGAGAGTATACTGTACTATCTCTTACAGCTTTAAAAGAGAGCCTTGAATTCTTAGAAAGGCCCAGCCCTGTTCTTCTGTTGGATATATTAAAACAATCCTTAAGCCCTATTCTTATGCTTAGAGAGGGATTCAAACCCCCGATAGTAACGGTTTTTGAATCCGCCGCGTTCGATCGCTCCGCCATCTAAGCTCTAAAGAAATCTATTAAACAGAGATATTTTCTGTTTTAGTAGGTTCTGGGTCTGGACATCTATGTCCATAAGACAAGTACGCTTCAAAAAAGCCCTGGTCTCCAGGTCCAGATCCAAAGATATCATCTATACTCTTATACTATGGAAAGAGCCCATTGTGTTTTTATTTTTGGAATCCCTTTAGGATCTTCTTTCTATTGGTACACTTGGTTTTTTGACCATGTCTCTTTCTATTGGTAATGGTTCTTTCACCTATATAGGTTTTTGAAATTTTAAGTCTTTTTTGGTCTAGCATTTTTGTAGCCTTTAGTCTATCACTGATAATTAGTAGATTTTTTGAAGTATCTATGTCCAATTCTTGGATACGCCCTTCAGATGATTTATGGCTCTTTCTATTGGAAAATACTTTCTGGACTTCAAAGACTTTCATATTTAGAAACTGTTCTAAGAGCCCCAACTGTTTCTCTGTTAGAGCTTCTGCTTTTATGGTTTTTAATGTTACAATAGTTTTCTCAGGGAATACCAACTTTAAAAATTGAAGACCGTTAATGAATCCTAGACCACAAACTTTTTGACAAAGTTGGTAGTACAGAGATTTAGTTGCATCAACTGTTATGGATCCTAGATATATGGCTATTTTTGCATGAGATATTGATTTTAATTTTGGTTTTTCAACCTGTTTCTTTGGTAATAGTTTTACTTTAGAAGTACTTTTTTTTACGTTTTTTGATGGTTGCATTTAATAATAGTATTTTGGTTTACCATATTATTTATTAGGAGACTGTCTTGAGAGAGTATATCTGTAGATGTTGCTACCTTTGGAGTAGGACCTTACAACTTTATGATCTACATTGCAGCAATAATGGGCTCTAAAAACATTAGCTATAGCCTGACACTCCGAATCATCTGTAAGAAAATATAGAACACAAATACTTTCGAAATTAAAGCTTAATTGAAACTGCAACGATCTTTTAGGGATTACAGAGACTAGTACATCCGCTTTTTCCCCGTTGTAAGGGGTATTAAAGTATTCTGCTTGGCACTTGTTATAGTACATGTTTATCCTGTTATACCTTTCACACAAGGGGTTAGTTTCATATTGTGAAATACTCTCAAAAAAGGGACTCAGGACCACTGTAAAAGGGCCAATTCCTGCGCCTACTACTATGAGACTTTTAAAGTGCTTTTGGCTAAAGTACTTCTTTAGCTGCATTCTCTGAGTTGCATAACGTGCAGAGAAATACACCTGTTTCAGATCACCATAATAATGATTTCCTTCCTCTGTGTGAATATATTTTGAAGAAAATGGTCTTTCCACATGAGGTGAGGCCCATTCTAAATCTAATATACGATACTGACTTTTGTAGGCTGTTCGTCTGTAGATTTTTTTGTACCCTATAGATAGAACATCTCGTAGCTGGCAGGTTGATCTTTCTGTTAGTACCACTACGTCTCCATAAACGTCATACATGAGAACTAAGTTCGTCCAGATCTATAATGTTTACCTTTTGTCAGAGGTACTGATTTTGGTTTTTTAACAACTTTAGCTAGAGGATCTGTTTTTAGTACCATTGGTATGGCACTTATTGATTCTATCTTAGTAATGATTTTTACGGGACACTTATGCATAACCTTGGTTAGAGGTTCTTTTAAAGTAGGGAGAAATTTCTGGTACTTCTTGGACAAGTAAATCTCTATAAATGAACTCAAAGCGTTTTTAGGCTTGTAAGCTCTTGTAAATTCTTTACCATAGGCATTACGCATACCTTGACTTATTCTATCTGCTCTTGCACCTGAAGCGATGGTATGGTAACAAAGATATTGATGGGGGTACTTGGTGTATTTTACGCAGTAATCTTCTTTGGTTATTCCCGGGATGGTATTGTTTATTTTCTTTAAGATACAAATTCTCATGGTCTCACAGCATTTCTGAGGAATCTTAAATTTTTGAGTGTGGTATAATCTTAATACGTTTAATGCTGTATTTTTTATGCTTGCATTTCCGGATTCATAGTTCCTAAGATAAAAGTTAAAAGTTGGTTTAGAAACTTTATGATTTTTGTATATTTTTGTACGGTTACGGTCATCTGCTTTACTAAAGACCCGGGAGAACCGGCTTTTTATTGTTCCCATTTTTTATTTACTTTTTAGATACTTTCCATCTGTAGAGGGATATATCCTGATTTATGTACCCCCCATAAGTTTCCAGTATCTTTGAGAAGGCTTCCTTCTCTTTAAACTGCTTGGGCCACCTCATTTTTTCATGAAGAGCTTGATCTAAAGTTCTGTATAACCCAATTAAAAAGGGGTAAAACACTATAGATTTTCTAATTCCCAAGGATAGAATCATAAAAGATTTAGGGTCCTTTATCAAAGAATTATAATGGGTATTCAAGGTTTCTGTTTTAAAATACTGGTTTAATGTTTTTGCGTAATAACAACCAAAGATATAACTGCTCTTTCTGTTGTTCATGTATTCCTGTGTATTGTTTATATTTTCAAGCCATCTTGATTCACTGTACTTTATGTTTCTATCACTAGTAGTAATATCATTGGTATAACCCAAGGACGCCCAGTAGTAGTTTTCCTTCTTGCCCATGTTTATTCTGTATACATGATCATAATCCTTTAGTAACTTCTCTCTACAATAATAATCTGTTTTTCCTTCCCTATAACGTATTCTATTTTTTAAACTTTTCATGGATTACTTCTTTATAGCATTTACAAGCATAATGGATCTCTTAAAGAAGTTACCTTTTACCTTTAATCTGTATTCTTTATACTGGCCTCTTTCCTTTAGTACCGCTTTGTTCTCTTTTAATATCTTTCTTTGTTCTCTAACTTTTTGCATCCATATATCCTTAGATGTTAGTATTTTTCTTTTTGTTAGGTAGTTTAAAGATGTAAGATTTTTATAAACGTTCTTTCTCTTCTTTATTGCCTGTACCTTCAGTTCAAGTTCCTCCTTGGTTTTTAGCGGACTAAGTTTTTGGAAGTACTTTAACAGTTTATTCTTTTTTACGGGATAAATTTTATATGTCCTTCTTTTTTTAGGTATTACACGACAGAGTTTCTTGGATACCAAGGCCCTTGCTAGACTATTACTGTTTAGGGCCTGTTTAAACTCATTAATCATGTCCAAGGCTTTATCTGTTAATCGAATATTAGTGTATCCCCTATTTACCAATTTTCCAATCTTCTGTTTTAGTGGTTTTAAACTCCTAGATTTAATAATATTCTTGGGTTTTTCTGTAACAGTATCCATCTTTTACGTGTTCTACGTATTAAGTTATTTATCTCAATACACAATTACAAGACCCCGTCATGAAAAAAAAGAGACCAGAAGAGGACATAATCTAAACCTCGCCCTCATTATAAAAAGAAGGAGCTAAAAATAAGCGTAATAAGAGAAAGATGCCAAGAAAAATCTAAACGTTTTTGGGTACCTTTTATTTCTTTAGGCCCTAAAACGATGTATCAATATTTTGCTAAATTTCTGGAGATTGTAAAGGTTTACGAGGCCCTTTCAACTATTTTTTTAACCTCTACTTCTGTTTACAGAGAGGATCCTGTACGTTTCCGTAAATCAGCGTGGGGACTTAAAAAGTAGACGGGATACAGATGCAAATTCCCAGTTACAAACCCAGGATGGGATCTTATTCAACATGCCCTCTTTCTGCTCTTGAGATAACTCAGTTAGATGGGGAATCAAGTTTGTTAAACGGGCCATATTCTCACAGAAATACACCACATAATGAACTTGGGACTCCATTATAGGTTGCTGCACAAACTTTTCTCTACTACTCTTAGTAGCAGTTGTATCTTTGGTCAGGTCATATAGCATATCCGGATAGTATGCTCTTAGCATTGGCCTTAGACATACACTAGTAGATCTTTGCCCTGATGATTGCCCTGAAGGTGGACGGGGCTCAAAGCTAATATAAACCTGTGCACATCCCTTTTTTTCATAGTACGCATTAATATCATACGTTTCAATGTACTGATCTGTAGGTAAGTTTTCCTTTTCTATTGCAGAAGGGGAGAAGTTTAGATAGGTCTGAACTTTGTATTTCTGATCGTACTTTAGTAGTCTGTTTCTTACGTCTTGAGCTATACATTGTAACCGCCTAGCACACGAAACTACTCCTTCTTTAAATTTCTGCATTAACTTATCTGATGTCTTAAAATCGTAATTTGCAGACAAATAAATGTTATAAACATCTATAAAAAAAAACGCATTTAAAAAGTACCTATTAAGGGATCGACCTAATTCCAATTTCTTCTCTTTATAAGGGTATCGGGCCAAAGTTTCCAGTCTACGGAAATGACGGTTATACTCATAACGGATAGACTCATTGGTATGATATTCGGATTCATAGTATAGCCATAGCAGAGCACATAGCAGAACAGGAAGAAGGAGTAGACCTAAAAGGAATCTTCGAATTTTTTGGGCTCTGATTTTAGATGAATTTCTTACACCAAATTTTTGAGCCTTATTTTTAGAATAAGGTTTGTGAAAGCTTACAAAAAGTACTAGACATACAAACAGGCCAATGAATACTACACAAAATATTCCAAACAAAGAGAACGAAGTGCTGGTAGGATTCTCTCTGTAAGGATTCTCTCTGTAAGGATTCTCCCTGTAAGGATTCTCTGTGTAATTTAGGTTCATTAATATTAGAAAATAGGGATATATACGTTATATTTTTATATATTCTATATTTTATATTTTATATATAATACCCTTTTACAGAGAGGCCCTATTTATTTACAGGGAAGACATATTATAATATAAGCTATAATCAAAGTGTGGGGTTACTGATTAGTCCCCTCTCCTAAAATTAATTGAGGCCCGGAGACTGTACGTCTTTCTGAGTCTGGAGGGCCTCAAGGTATCTTTTATAGGTTGGATGATTCATAACATAAGAGGGGGCCCCATCTACAGCAATTTGACCATCCATAAACAGTAAAACTCTCTTGAACTTATCGTATAAACTGGGGTCGTGTAGAACCACTAACGTTTTGGGAGAGGGGGCGAAACTACCACTCGCTAGAGCTGAGAGTAGTTTAGATTTCAGTTGTGAGTCTAAACTGGAAACGGGCTCATCAAAAATCAAAATAGGGCTGGATGATTTGGATCCTGTGCATCCAAAAAGAGAATGGAGCCTTATAAATGCAAGTCTTTGTTTTTCACCTCCTGAGAGGTTATTTGCATTATCTAAAAGTTTAATATTTGTACCAACCAGTTTATGCAAATTGTACCGCTCTAGAGTCTTATTAAGCACTATACGGTCCTGGGGGCCCCAAGTCTTAAAGGGATTTACATTAAAGTATATATCTTGATTATAAAATTGGGGTGTTTGGGGTAACAGCTTTATTTTACTTCGAAGAATCTCCTTCTTCTGGGCCTCATCCATATCTCTGGAGTTTGTATGCATACCTTGTGGATTTTGGAACTGTATGCTCTTATAGTCACATGTTAGAGTGTTACCGAGGTATCCAGCTATAGCTTCACAGAAAGTGGTCTTACCAACCCCTGAAGGGCCAATTATACATGTTCGTGAACCCGGCTCAAGAATCAAATTTACAGGCCCTAATATTCCTGGTATAAAAGGGTGACCATTAGAGTTAATGGTTAACCCGATACTAGAGTTATCCCCTTCTGATTCTATCTTCGGGTTGTATATGTGCTGATCATCTAACCCTGGACCATAGGCATCTACCAGGTAAATCATTCTCTCAGAGTAGATGTCACTATAAAGTCGTCCCATATGGTACTTGTAGTATTCAAGAGCATCGGTATAAAGAAAGCTCATTATAAGACTGGGCGCAAAGTGAAGGAAGAGGGGTGCCAGATGCGCATTCGATGTTATAGCGGAATAACCCATCGAAGAGGGAGACCAATCTTTAAAGTACATAAAGTATCCACTATAAACGAAGTAAATAACATAAACAAAGCTAGTGTACCAACCTAGGGAGTGCCTGATCATCATAACTTGTCTTCTATCATCTTCGCCCCCGTGGCAAGTGGCCCCTAGATCTAGTGCATTTAGGCCTATTTGGTCGGTGTATCCTTTCGTTAGGTCTTTAGGTTCCAGGTTCTTGGAGACAACGGCTTGAAAATTGTATAGATTAGTTAGCTTGGATTTTAATGCTGTATCTGTAAACTGTTGCATCCATATAAAGAGCTTTTCTGTTAAACTTATATCGTTGCACCAGGTTGCAAACACTTCCCCCCTCTTCTTAATATAGAGGGCATACATTAATAAGTACCCAGGGACCACTATGACCATATATAGCAGCAGTTTTCTAGATCCTGGTAAGAATATATCTATTAAGGAGGGCAAGGTTCTAAAAAAAAGGTAAACGCATCTCAAAAATGAGGGAAAAGCACCAATATAGGATATACAATTTATTTTTTCATGGTCCCGGTAGATAAATTTTTTTAGGACCCATGTTACGCCTCTTATGTACTTAATATCTAGAGTATTGAGAAACAATTTTTCCTGGTATGTTAGTTCTGAAATACCGGGAACCAATGATGAGAGTATTACTGCTGCTAAGCTGAGAAGAGACTTAAAACCGTAGAGAAACGTAAAATCAGCTTCAAACGTTCCGTTGGTTACATGTATTAAAAGGTACTCCTTATACTGTAATACGGTGGCGCACTTCACTAATGTAGAGGTAGGGTTTATAGCATAATCCTCGTACTTTTGATTTAGTATGCCCTTTGCATAATCATACCATTTGTTCTCTAGAACCTTTACAACATGCTCATTCTTTAGTTTCATAAATTTTCTTCGCAGAAAGGGTATCAAGCCGTAATCCCCTATAGAGATTATAACGCATAGCCATATATAGATCAGGCCCTGATTTATATTACAGTGACGTTGATTTAGAGCGGTTGGATCTAGGAAATGTATAGGTGTGTACCTTTCAAGTACAGACAATATAGTAGTGATGTACCCTCCTCCGAGATAGAGGTAGATAAACTTATAGATTATTCTATAATATTCAAAGATATTGCTGTTTATTGATCGGTTATAGGATCTTTGAGTATTAACCCATAATTCGGTACTAGTCCAACCAGAGAATCCATGACAAATAATTAGTGTATTCCCAACGAGCCAATACCCCCATGAGAATAGACGGTATAGCATAGAGGATTCCGTCAGAACTAGTTTTAAGACGTAAAAGAATCCATAAATAATACCCGGTAAAACTGTTATTGTGGACCTGGGAACTTTATACAAATGAATGATGTTATAAGAGGATCTATCTATTATAGGGGCTATATAGGGGCCCATAATCAATAGTAAACCTACGGCATGTCTTTGAAGGGACATCCAGGACATTAAATACTCAATGCCCCTAATAAGGACATTTAAACGTTTGACCTTATCGTATCCTGTAGGGCCAGCGGATCTAACGAAATTATTAATGATTTTCCTTTTTTGAAAAAGAGGTGCACGTTTAAAGTCTTTAAAAACTTTGAGTAATCTTGTGGTTCTTACTTCTTTACTGTGTAGCTGGTTCTCAATTTTAAGGCACTTCTCCTGGGGTCTTCTTATAATAAGGGCCCTGTCTCTAGAATTTTCTGGCATAATGTATCCCAGTATGGATTTAAAGAGTATATAATAACCTTGAGAGGGGCAGACGTGTAGCGTTTATTCTATAAAAATAGGTTGTGGTAAAAGATCTCAAGACATTTTAAAATCTTGGAATCAACATAAGAGTTAGACGAAAAAAACTTTTCCCTTCTATAGTACTAGTTCTTGTTCTATGGTTATCAAATGGTTCGGATGTTACACTGACCTGTATATGCACTAAAAGAACTAAATCGTCTCTCATAAAGCTGTTGAAAGGAATTGAACCTTTTTTAATCGCTTTGCAGGCGACCGCATGATCCAGTCTGCCACAACAGCAAATTAAAGTTGCTAGAAATACAAGTATTTCACAACAACAGCTAAACCAATTCCGACGGTAGATTCATGTACCATATGGTGGGAATTGGTGTACCCTAACGGTATATAAACCGTTTCGGGTAGATTAAAAATTACATAAAAGTAATCACATTAAGGTTAACGAAGTCTAACAAAGATAAGCAAACTCTTTACAAAGCATACACTTTCTTTGCTCTTGTCTATTGTTCTTATAGGACTTCTCGAATCTATTTTTTGGAATGGCTTCGAGTTTAGATGCTTTCAACCCTTATCACATAATGCGTAGCTACAGTACGATGCTTTTAAAACAATACTCACACCAGCGGCATCACCTGGTATTTCCTTTCGTAATCCACCAAGCTTTCCATCAGATTCTATACACTTCACAAGGATGCGGCCAAACTGTCTCACAACGTTCTTAACCCAACTCACTTTCAACTTTAAGAAGTTAACACCTTCACCCTTGGCTGCTTGTGCACAACCAGGATGTTAAGAGTCGACAGCGAAGTAATAATCACCCGGTTAGATTTGGACTCTTACCGTGTATTATCCCATTACCCCTTACACAACTTTTCTGACGTTAATTATGCTCATTATAGTCATAATTAGTTCGCTAAACCACTATTTCTAGCATTGAACCCTTATTTTGCAGGTTCTAATTCAATCCGGCATTTGCTTTTGCACTTAAAAACAGGTCTCTTAACTGTTTAAGCCGAACATTGGGCACCTTAGATATCTTTTCTAAGGTTTAGCGCCCCACTAAAACTGCCCGGCAGCAGGTGTCTTTCAGAAGGTTTTTTCTTCTGAAGTAAGTATCTAATTCTATTCTAGATAGTATTACACTTGTCGGCTATCCCAAAACTGGCGTTTTGATGTCAATGCCTCCTATCTATTCTTTATAGAAAAAAATCAGATTCAGCTACAGCTTGCAGTAAAGTTCTAAAGGGACTGATCTTCCTTTGTGAAGTCTTGTGACTGTTCACACAAAAGTAGGTTTCACAAAACTCATTCCTGGGACAGTGGGTCCTTCGTTAATCCTTTCACAGATTCGCCAATTATGCGACAAGGCATTAAGCTACCTTAAGAAAGTTATAGCTACTCCCGCCGTTCACAAGCTCTTATACAGGTTGAATCCCGATTTCAAGTACTTGCACTGGGCAGAACTCACAGATTATACGACTCCTTACGAATTTGCAATCTGCTATGTTTTTGAAAAACAGTCGAGAACCCTTGGTTTTAAAACTCTCTTACAAGAGCCATCATTATACCGAAGTTTGTGATGCAATTTGCCGAGTTCCCTAGGAAAAATTAAGTTTTAAGCCTTAGTCTACTAAACTAGAACACCTGAGTCGGTTGTCGGTACGTGGAACTAATGATTAGATTATTTGCTTTTCAAGGATCCGATGTTTTATAGTTGTTACCAAGAAAATAACTCTAAATCTCTCCTCATAACAAGACTCAAAGAAGAATTACTTTCTTTCCCCGAAGGGAAACTCAATTATCAGACACACAAATAAAATCGCTCATAGAACTCAGTAGTTCGTACTGGAATATTAACCAGTTTACCCATTCGAGGACACTCCAGTTGGGAGCTCTCTTAGGAACGACTAACCCCGTAATGATCGTCATTGTACGGGAAACCTTGTTCTTTAGGCTTTAATGATTCTCACATTAATACTATTACTTCCTCCGGGATTCTCAATTCATATAAGTCCAAAAGGCCTCAAAGCCTCTCTTCTTCCTTTTACGAATGCAAGTCTACAAATTAAATTAAATTCATTAATTTAACTTCATGGTTTCGGCACGGGAAATTAATCCAACATCTTCAGAGCATCATTTCCTGTTATTCTAATAATCTATAACGAACTTCTTAGAGGGTGGCTGCTTCTAAGCCTACCTTTTAGCTGTCCAAGAAAATACACTTCCTTTAATTCTTATTCCCGATTTAGGGGCCTTAACCATAATCTCGATTTATACCGTCTCGCAACTGGAGCTTACCTCCTGTTACCAACTATACAAAATTGCAAAGATACCATTACGAGTTTAAAAGAAGGCCCCCAAGTTTACCCTGAAAAACCGTTCAATTAGTGCTTTACCGATATCTTTGTTTTAATATAGCTATGCTATAACATAATTCGACTTGTACTAGCCATCTGCAGGCATGATTGACTTTTCGCCACTAGACGTAAGTTATACGAGTGATTTGCGCTCAACACCGCTTCAGGCCTCCTCTCTTTATTATAAAGAAATTCACCTTACTCACATCTAAATCGCCTGCTTTCAAGCAGTAAAATGGAAACTTTCACTAAATTAAATTAGTATTGCTTCTACACTTTGACTACGAATTGAATAATTCTTAATCTTGCTTCCATCTTACGGTCCCCGACGCATTTCCTAAACGCACAAACATGTTCCCTTGTTTACTTGCGCAAACAGGCTTTTTCACCACTTTCGTAGCTTATAGCTTATTGAGCAAACATGCTTTTTCTTGTTGTATAGATTCAATTCTATTTCACTGCCCTTTTCAGGCTAATTTTCAACTTTCTCTCACGATACTTAGTTCTCTATTGGTCTTGATTAGTATTTAGTTTTTGGGGTTAATGTCCCCATTTTTTCTCTAAGGATTTTCAACCTTAGATACTCTGGAAGAAGAATTTTATAATTTTTAAGAGATCTTATGTTCAGGACTTTCACCTTCTTCGGTTGACTATTCCAAATCAATTTTTAGATCACTTAAAAATTACCCCTAGTAAATGAAATTACTCCCATTTCTAGAGAATTCAACTCCTTACACCACACAATTATTAGGTTTAAACTACACCGGTTTCAGTCGTCCTTACTTACGGTATCACTTTTATTTGTTTTCTTTTCCTACACTTACTAAGATATTTCAGTTCAGTGCGTTCCCTTACAAAAGGTTTTACCCTTTTGTATGCTCTTTTGAAGTAACCATCCAGAAGTAGAAATACTTCCTTCAGTTCACTCCACGCTAGTTACTAGTTCAGATATGAGTACTTTAATATATGCTA
>Ga0114995_10002005_pt1 | contig 14149 bp, 11 predicted proteins | sample ArcticOcean_MG_C_11_FD_87038 | JGI IMG/M metagenome (GOLD analysis project Ga0114995, IMG submission 87038) | Marine microbial communities from western Arctic Ocean - ArcticOcean_MG_CB2_154 | ecosystem: Environmental > Aquatic > Marine > Oceanic | place: Arctic Ocean: Canada Basin | collected... | reverse complement strand
TGAAAAGGTTACCCCTGAGATCGCCGAGGCCAAGCTCGCGATGCACGTATTTGAAGTTTCCCACTTTCATTTGATGCAGGTTCAGCTTCGCCAATCGCGAGGCCCGCACTTTGTGCAGTGTCATTCGTTGACTGGTGACACCTCGTCTGTCCTTTGTTCCGGCAAAGCCGAAATCCCTGGGCTTGGTGTGAAGGATGCGCGATATCACTCCCATAGCGTCTTGAGTCTCCTTGTTCGACTTACACAAGGTAAACTCGAGGTATTCCGGGACATCAGTGGGCCATCGGTTATGCCCCTTCTTCCAGCTGCCATTTCCCCCGTCGTCGTCTCGATCACGTTTCTTATCACCTCCGCCTTTCTTCCCTTTCGCGTGTTTCGGGTGTACGCGAATGCTCAAAGGTGGTTTCTTCGAATCCTTCTTCGTCGGACCGCTTGCTTCGGCTCCAGCAGCCATCTCGACCGAGTCCGTGGCGAGCTGAAAATGCGCATTAAAGAATACGTGTAGACCTGTTCGATATGCTTTGTCGTTGCTCGCACCAAGAAGAAGAGGTGAAGGTGTTTCGGATCCTTCCGGCGCCGGCGAAAGCACGCCGGGCTGCTCCAGAAACGTTTTCAATCGGGCTGCTTCTTCAGCCCCGGCGAGCTTGGTAAATTCGGTAACCGCAGCCTCTATCTTTTCGTTTTGCAGAGCCGTGGCCTCAGCCGAGCTGATCTCAGGTGCGGGCGTGTCAGCGGGCGCCGCAGCGAGGGTAGGCTCACTGGTGCCCTCAGCCTTCTCGGGCGCAGGGGGCGCATCAAACTTTTGTCGCTTTTGCTCCCTCGCGTCGATTTCGTCGTCGATTGAAGCGTCGAGGGTCGTCAGGTGCACCACCTCTCCATCCTGGTCGATCTCATTCACCACAAAGTCGGTGAATCTCTCTTTAAGAATAGCCCGAAATCCCTGTGCTGTGTTGGCATTGCACTCGATGCCCACTGATCCTTCCTCCGCGCCCATCCTCGTTGGCGGCTCGGGCGGCGGAAGCGAAAGTGAGGAGGGCCGATGCCAAGAAAAGGAAAACCACAAAAGCAGATTTCGCAAAAAAAAAATCAAACGAGCGGCGCCGTTTCGCCTCCTCCCAAGCGGTCCCAGGAAATCTCGCGTCTGTCTCCCTTCAAAGGGTTGGTTCTGCGTGTTGTCACGCTCACTGTATTGTCGCACCTTCCGCTGCAAGTATCAACATGTCGTCCGAAAGTCGCTTTTCGGGAGATGAAGACTTCTGGTATGCACGCGCTTCTTCTTCTCGTGGCGTGTGTGTACGAGTTGGTGTGGCATCTGTGAACGAACATCTGAGCGGACCAGCAAAGCGCAACTAACCATGTTTCTGTTCCCAACAACGCAGGCTTATGAAGATGGGTTACGTCAAGACTCAAGCAGACGCCGCTCTAAAGGCTGGCAACTACAAGGATGCATACTCCAAGTGCGTCACACTCCTTCAGCAACCGCAAGCTCCTCTCCCAACTCGGCGTCCGCACGGTTCCTGTGGCAAAAAAAGTAAAAAAAAAACAAATCTGACAGATCTCTGTTCCCGAGTTTGCGCACAGGTACTCTGATTGTTTGAACATCCTTCCAGAAGGCCACAAGGAGTCTGTTGCGCTGTACACGAACCGTTCGTTAGCCTATGCTAAGGTGCGTATCTCTCCATGTCATGTTCACGCCAAGAGGTGCGGTAGACAACGATTTCATCGACTGACATCCATTTGTTTTTTTTTGTGCGACGCGACATGTCACCGCAGGCGAACAAGTTTGCCGAGGCACTGCAAGATGCTGAGCGCGCTTGCGAGTTGAACAGCGGGTGGGCGAAGGCTTGGTGGAGAAAAGCCACAGCTCTCCGAAGTTTGCAGCAATACAGCCAGGCTCTTGACGCTTTCAGCCAGTCATACAAGCTGGTTGAGGACAAAGCAAAGTCGCGCAACGAGTACCAACGCGCTGTTTCTGAGATTGCAGGTCGAATGACGCGAGAACAGCTCGCGGATTTCATCATCGCTGCCTTGCACGACTACGAGAGCAGAGGAATCATCGCAAAGCCGACGAAACAGAACGTTTCCCCGCAGGAAAAGCGAGAATCAATGTTCCTTCAAATCAAGACGTGGCAAAGCAACACGAAAAAAACCCAAACAGACTACCAAAACTGCGTCGCAAACTGGACCCTGACGCCGATGACCGCGACGATGGCGTACGTACAGGTGCGTAAATTCTTCCCGGTGCGAAACGTGAATAATTCAATGCGATTGCAACGCGCTAACTAACTTTACGAGCAAATTATAGCGCGCGTGCATGTACAAATTTGCGCTGTGTTTCAAACAGGTCGTCGCGGACGCTCGAGCAGCGCTGAGACTGATTTCCGATGACGCGGCCAACAACGAGATCATGATCAAGACCGTACTAAAGGCGCCTGGCACGCCAAAACCGTGGGAGTAAGTATTGTGCGCGACCCCTAATCAATTCTGTTTCGATGTAAGTTACTGACAATCAACTCGTGTAGACAAAAGGAGTACCCTCTCGAGCCGTGGGCGTGGTTCCTTCAAGGCGAGGGGTTCAAAGCGTCAGACAAGAGCGAAGGCGGTGACGTCGTGAAGGCGGCAAGCTGCTTTCAAATTGCAAAGCAACTGGTACGCTGTTAATCCCTTTCTGTTCGAAAACGACACGATTTTCACGTGCTTACATTACATCCCAATTAATGAAACCCGCAGGACCCCGACAACGAAGACTACTCGACCGAGTGCGAGGAGTTATGCAAGAAGCTCACGCACGCGCAGTCCAGTGCAGTCCTGAGCGTGGTTAACGAGCAACAACTCGCGGTTGAGCACGGACTCACAATCGACACGGACAAAGTTGCTGAGAACATTTTCTTTGTGAAGGGCACGCTTCGATACGATTGCGACAAGCTTGGCCGTTTCGGGGCTGAAGCTCGGCGGTTGATGAAGGACATGTTTGCAACAAGTATCGACATCAGTTTCAAGGATGTGCTCATCGAGCGCGTGTCACTTTGCTCCGAACGAAAACTGAAGGTAAGTTCTCGGTTGATTTGTTGTTTCATGCATTTCCCGTATTGAATTTCTCTTGTACGCGCAGATTGATTACCAGTTCCAAGTTGAAAACAAACAGCGCGGTGAGGTACGTGATTATCAATCTACTTTTGAATTATTCCGAAGCTCACTTTTTTATTGTACTCGCAGGCCTGCGTCGCGATTTTGAAGAACATCGGTGATGATTCATCTCTCGTCAACGCGCTCGGCCCACTGATTGCGCACGAGTGTTTCGTTGAAGAAGTCGATCTTACAGACACAAAGGTAACTTTTCAGGAGCGCATGATCGCCGAAGAAAGTTCCACCGCGCTGGTCGAGGTCTCCCGTCCGTCTCTTGCGATGAACTTGCCTTACCAGTCGTACTCGCTCACTCGCGCCAATGGTGATCCAGTTGAGCGTATTGACAAACACGCGTTTTGCATGGCTCGCGTGCACTACGACCGCTCTGAAATAGACCAGGACGTTTGGTTCTCTCCATCACACGGTCGGTGCAGATGGCGACAGAGTGCTTCTGAAATAACCGTTCTCGTTCTTGGCATTCAGCCTGGCACTGCCGGTTCTGCTCTCGACGTCGACATCTCGGCGACTCACGTGTGCGTGCGGGACAAAAATCGGGACCGAGTGTACCTTTCCGGGGACTTGGATGATCGTGTAGTGCCCGATATGTGTGCTTGGGACGTGGACGAGGATGGTGTCGTCACCTTGTTTCTGCACAAAACAAATTTAGCGCTCTACGCGTCTCCCCACGAACACTCGAACTCGGAATGGAAACGCTTATTTCGCGACGACGGGTATGAGATTAAATTCGATGACACCTCGAAGGATTATTCTGACCTACCCGCGCCGGTCATGAGAGACCATCGTGTGAGCTCAGCTGAAGACCAACAACGTCGCCATCTCGAGTGGAACGAAACGAAGAGTCGAGACAGAGATTCTGAGCAGGATGACCTCAGAAGACGCAACCGACAGACCCGTTTGGCGGTACTCCGTGGGAAGCCATTTAAAGGCTGGGTGCAGCTCGATCGCGAGAGCATACCGAGTGCATGAGAGTTTAGGATCTAGCCGCACAGTTAGCTTGAAGTTCGTAAGAAAAAAAAGAGTAAATGAGAGGTTTGATTTTTTTTGGTTTTCGTCGGAGCGAAAACTAGAAATCTTTTTAGGAAAGGAGTTGAGTTTTACTAAAAAACCGGTCTTTGAAATCACAAATCAGGAGGACTCCTACATCATCTCGTTGGACCCAATCTTCGCGAGGAACTCGCTTTTCGCTGAAGAGGACCACCCAAACGCACCGGCAATCTGATTGACCAACGCCACTCTCTGTGCGTGAGAGTACTCAGCGTGTGTCATGCACCAATACTCGAGTTTGTCCGCGGCGATGTAAAACGCCTTTACGTACTCGAGCGCGAAACCGAATTCGAGTTTCGAGCCCTTAGGGGCTAGGTGTCTGATGTTTCCATAAAGTACCTGCACATCCAGAGCCATGAGTGCGCGACCTTCGGACGAACACTTCTTGACACGCGCGAATCCTGCCACAATCATGGATGCGGTCTGTGCAATAGCGTAGTTCCAAAGCATCACAAGTGCCTCGGCGGTGACGTCTGCTATCGCGAGCTTCGCGCCGAACTGCGTGAGTTCCGTGGACAGATCATTTACCCACTTGTTATGCTCCGTGCCGGGGTTGGACTTCGCGTACTTGCCCGTCTTGAGCGCATCAGCCAGCTTTTCACTATCGCCAATAACTTCAGGAATCCAGGAAAGATCAAGAAGCAATCTGGCAACATGCCCGTACACGTGCTCGCGAAGATCCTCCACACTGACGATTGTCTGTCCGAAGAATCTCTCCAACTTGGCATCTTCGCTGGACGGCAAGGTTTGCTTGAGTCCCACTTTCAGGCGCTTGAACTCTTCCGCGAGACACGAGAGGGATTCGAGCGCAACAACACGCTCACGCAATCCATACATATTCCCTGATGAGTTTACCATTGTTGGCGCACTTGAACCCATTCCACTGCTCTGGTTCACAATGGTGCTCAGCGACGTGCCATTCAGCAAACGGACGAGAGTGTTTCGAAGTCTCAGAGTGATAAGATGGGATCGTGAATGCAGCGCTTCGTGCTGGCCAAACGCGGCGAAGATGCGGACGAGTGTCGTCTCGAAGAGAGAGCAAAGACCTTGGAAAATAACAGACATCGAAGGGGTCAGCACTCGCATCAAGCGAAGGTACTCGGAAACGCCCTGGAGCATGTAAAGCGATGACGCCGTGAGCGTCGCGTTGCGAGCATCGAGTCCCTTGGAATCCCCTTGTCTGCAGGCAGCATCCGCAACGGCGACGGCTGTGCGCGCTTCGCGGCGCGCTCTTCTAATCTCAGGGCTGAGCGTTTCGTCGTCATCATCATCTTCGTCGATAAACGCGGCTGATACCGCGGCGTCCTCATCGTCATCCTCCTCCCTGGTCGCCGTGGCTGTTTCGCCAGCACCGTTCAACTCCGAACCTTCTTCGTCCACGTCGGCTGTCAAAAAATCCGTACTCGCACTCGTTCCTAAACTTTGTGTAAAGGGATTTCCCTTAGCAATCAAAGCCTCGAATGCGCTCCCGTCCGCAGCAGCACCGTCGAAAGCAGCAACCCCAAACCCGGATGATACGCCCCGTCCACCACGTGCTGCCGCCCTGATATCGCTACGCGCCTGTTCAGCGGCAGCTTGAGGGAGTCGCGTCCACATCTCGCTCTCCAGCATCTCGCGCATCGCTTCAAGCCTTTGCAAGTGCAGCTGTTGAAAGTAGCGGTCACCAGCTCGTTCGAGATGTCCTCGCAACGTCGAGGCCTGCGTGCCACAGAACGCTTCGGTAGTCTCGATAAATGCCTTTGCCCAATCTAAAACTTGCTTGAATTGCCCAGATGATGGAGCAGAGGATGCCTGTAGAAGAGCGGCGATGCGCGCGCCCGCCATATCCGCGATCGCACGGCGGCTCCGCGCAAGCGCACCGATGACTGCTTTGTACGCTTCCACACGCGTTCGGTTTCCGCTCTCGTCATCACCCTTCGCCTCCATGGCTTCAACCTGTGCCTCATGCCAGCGAAGCATTCTATGGTGGCTCGTGAGGAGTGTAAAGAGAACTTCTAGTGTTTTCTGGAAGCACGGAAAGAACTGCGTCGGCAAGAGCTGCTGGCACAACTCTTTGTACGGCATCCGAGCCTTACGCGCCGCAACGTCATCATCAACCTCGGTAACACTGGGTATACCAATACGCGGCACGGTTGTAAACGCGTGTAGACGAAGCATACCTTCCGTCTGGGTTTCAACCGAGCGTAAGAAAAGCTCTTGCACTTTGTCGCCGAGAGGCTTGACCTCGTTTCCGACTTGCATGTAAGCGTCGAAAAGAGGGCTGTACTCTTCTGGCTTGAAATCTCCACACACGTTGAACAAAACTGACTCGACGCTGTTCATCAGATCCCATAGTAGCGCACGTAGGTCTTGGCCCAGCGTCGCCGCGCATGTCAACCCATTCAACGATTTCAAGATGTTCATAGCTTGCGCATACTCTACCACCGCGTCAACGAAGCGCGATGCCTCGAGGCTGGAGCATATTCGCGCCAACAAACTTTGGCATTCTCGCACGCGAACCAGCATGTCAAGAGCGGCCATGAGGGACTTTTTCCGCGTGTGTGACTCTGCGACTCTCATAGCACGGCCCACGCTTTCTCGCGCCGAGGCAATGTTTCTCCGCCCATTCTTAACAATCACGAAGCTCTGCTCTAGACCATCAGTGAGCTCGGAAATGTTCCTCATGCCCTGCACGAAGTCTTCGTAGTGCGCGTTAACATCCTTTGCGAGTTTTGTCGATACAGCTTCCACCTGGTTTGACAAGCGCTCCTCTTGTTCGTGAAGCACGTCTACAGTGATGTCTCGGTCTGCCTCTGACATAGCCTCCAACACATGCCTAAGTGGATCGAAGTCTCCCTCAGGAAGGAAAAAGTTTTCGTGAAGGGTCTTGACGATTTCCTCCGCAGACGCGGCGTCGCTCCCTTGTTCCCGCCGACGTATCGCAGCGACGTCTTCGCGCGGCCCGGCGTCCGTGGAATCGCGTCTGAACGCATCAGAAACATCGACGTCATCGGCTATGAGCTGGTATGGCTCGGATCCACTTTTCGCAAAAGCCTGGCGCAATGCCTCAGCGTCCAAGGCTGCTCCTGAGAAGGCGCCGAGTCGCGCCGCCGTGCTGCTCGCGCCGGCGGGACTCACCGCTTGCGCGAGACTTTCACGAGCTTTGTCAACACCGGTGAACACCTCTACGTTCTCTCGGATCTTCCTTCCTTTTTCCGATGCATCGCTGAACCTTTGCTTTGCTTTATCCTTCAGCTCCGACGCCCGCTCTGACGCCTCGCTGAGCCTCTGCTTCGTCTTCTCTCTGAGTGCCTTGAACATCCTTCTCAGCACCGGTCAGGTCACTGAAGAGGAAGATCACCTCTTCGACGCCGCTTCCACCTCTTCCAACTTGTTCAATATCTTCTCGGTGAACTCGCGAAACGCGGGATCCTCGCACGCGGCGTCTAAAGCTTGCTCAGCGCGTGCGGTACTGTCGATGCGTGCGACGGTATTGACGAGCCTCTCGTCTCTCAGGCACTTCCTAATCTCTTCGCTCGAAGCAACCGCGAGCAGGTGCTTTCGACGGAGTCTCGCGCCGTCTTCGTCCTCCGCGTCCTCTTCGAACGAGCGTTTCGGTCGTGGAGGCGGGGCCTCGGTTGCCGCCGACGGTTCTTCCTTCGGTGGCTTTTCTTCGGGCTCCTTCTTCGACGCGCAAGATTTCTCTGCAGAGGAGAGAGAGGGACGAGGCGGAGGTTAGGAAGAGTCCTGGGTGCCCTAAATTGAGAATTACGCGAGTACGAGATCGGAGGCGCACCTTTGTGCTCCCGGCAACAGGCGACCGAGCAGTAAGGCAAGCGGCAAGCTGGGCACTTGTACTTGCTTCCCGTTGCTTTACACGTCACGCACTCCGTACGATCCGGAGCACCCATAGAGGTCGTGCACAACCCTCTGAGAATGGGGCGTGCTTGAAAACGGGCTTGGTCGATTCCGGCCAGGGCAAAAAAATCTCGTCACGCAAAGCAAGTCACCTCGGTTGAAAACGCAAACATTGTGTCAGTTGTGAGGACGCACGAACGCTGCGGCAGCTTGCGTGATACTCATCCAATGGTCGAGTTAACCGAGGAAACGCACGATGTTGTTGGTGACCTCTCCACCGAGGCGTTGCGAAAAGAGGTTGCCCGCCTGAAGTCGCTCTTGGATGCGGACGTGGACGACGACGATTCCAACGAAGAAAGCTACGATGTCATCTCACCCGTCCAAGGGAGGCCAACCGTCGCGACCGCCCTGGACGACGTTGACAGCGGCGACGACGACCAGTTCAACCACCTCGCACACCGTGGCTTCGACCATTCAACTCCGATGCTTCCTCCTGATTACACCCCTGAAGTAACCCTGACGTACTCAAACGGTGACGAGTACAAGGGCGAGGGGGTGGAAAGCATCCGACACGGCCGAGGTCTGCATCAGTGCTCGAACGGCGACTTTTACGACGGCGGGTGGAAGGAAGATAAACGACACGGAGAGGGCACCATGACGTACATCAGCGGGTTGCGGTATGAAGGGTTTTGGGCGGATAACAAAACCGAAGGCAAAGGCGTGTGCCGTTATCCCAACGGAGACAAGTATGAAGGCGAGTGGCGCAACGACCACCGCTGGGGCTGGGGAACGCTGTGGTTCGCCAGCGGCGACGTGTACGAGGGCGAGTGGGTGGACGACGTCGTGGACGGCCGCGGTCGATACTCGTATGCGGACAAAAGCTTCTACCAAGGTACGTTCGCACGCGGACTGAGGGAGAAAGGCAAGTTCTCGTCCGGCGATGGAGGGTTGGAATACGACGGGCAGTGGAAAGACGACTTCAGGCACGGCGTCGGCACTTTTCACCTCTCCGGCGTGTACAAGTACGACGGCGCGTGGAAAGACGACGCGCGTCACGGCCAAGGCAAGTGCGTGTACGCAGACGGCACGTACTACGACGGCACGTGGCACGAGAACGCGTACAACGGCGAGGGGAAGTACGAATCCGCGGAGGAGACGTACGAAGGCGGGTGGAGCGAAAATCTCAAACACGGCGGCGGCAGCGCGAAATACGCCGACGGCGGGCGGTACCAAGGCGACTGGCGCCAGAACGAGCCCGAGGGCATCGGTAAACGCATGTATCCTGACGGCTCCGTGTATGAAGGACAGTGGGTTAACGGCAAGCGTCACGGGAAAGGGCGGATGACGAACGCGACCAACCACGAGGTGTATCAAGGCGACTGGGCGAAGGACGCGAGGCACGGATACGGCGCCTGTACGTACGCGGACGGCTCGGTGTTTCGCGGTGAATGGGAAGAAGATTTCTGGCTGCAGAGCACCGCGGATCCAACCTTCACGAAAGTTTCCGGTCCCGGGTTAAGTCGCGGGGTCGCGGGAGAACAAACCGTGTTCACCATCGAGGCGCGCGACGAAGTTAAGAACAAACGTTTGAACGGCGGGGACGATTTCTACGTGCGCTTCGAAAACAGTCAAACCGGCGACGTCGCTTTCGCCGACGTCGTCGACCGCGACGACGGCACGTACGCGGTAAAATTTCAAACCACGGTCGCGGGGGCATATGCGTGCTCCGTACTGATCGGCGCCGACGAACACGTCGCTGACTCGCCGTACCCAGTGAGGATTCTTCCAGCGCGACCTTTCCCGAAACTCTGCGAGGTCACCGGTGACGGCGTTCGCAGCTCGAAGGTTGGCGAAGACGCCGTGTTTTGCGTGCGGGGTGTTGATAGGCACGGAAACGCCGCCCAGGGAAACCTCTCAACGCACTTTCCTCTCGACGTTTCCATCGCCTCCGGGGACACCACCATCGACGCGGTAGAAATTGCCGACGACGGCCACGGACAATGTCAAGTGTCCTTCACGCCTTCGCGCAAAGGCTTTTACCGCGTCGAAATCTCGTCCGGTGGAACACCAATCGCGCAGAGTCCGTATTCTCTGCACGTCTATGAAGGTGACACGCCAGGAGAGCAAAACGCGAGAAAGCTGGACGATACAATCGCGGCACTGCCTGGAGACGTCATCGCACAGTGGGAAGACATCGCACAGCAAGAGTACGCGTTTGACGGCGACGACGGCGGGTGGGCGAGCGAGGATTCGGACAAGGAAACGGATAACGAAAAAACGCAGCGCGAACACCCAGACGTGCCCATCATCTCGAACCTTGAAGATCTGTATAAGATCCCCCGGCTTCAGCGACTCCAGCGCGAACAAGAGCGCAGGAAGAAAAAGAACAAACTCGACGAGATGCGCAAGAGGTTTCAAGCGGAGGACAAAGCTTCGAAGTTGGCGCTGCCGACGAGCGACGTCGCGAAGGGCTCGATCGCGGATTTAGATTGAAATAACGAATTCACTCGTCCTCTTCTTCGTTGAAGGACAGCAACGCTTTGTTCTTCACTTTCTTCCCCGCGGCGACGGCGGACCCCCTTTTCCCCTCGTTCTCTCGTTTTCGTTTCGCAGCAAACACAATCGTTCCCGACTTGATGCTCTGTTCTTCCGCGTCAGCCGCCTCCTTCAAGCTCGTTTTTATTTGGTCGTTATCTCCGTCCAACTTCAAAGCACGTTCGTAACTCTCGCGCGCATCCGTGTATCGCTTGAGCCCCATGCTCGCAGCCCCGACCCGAATGTGTCCCTTGACCCAATCCTTCGCCAGACGTACCGCGGCGTGACCGTCTTCGAGCGCCTCGTCGAAGTCTTTCAACGCCGCGTGCGCCGCCGACCTGTTCGAGTAGAACACCTTGTCGTCATGGTCAAGCTCGATGCATCGCGTGAAGCTTCGAATCGCATCCTCGTAGCGCTTCTCTGAGAAAGCTCTGTTGCCTTTGCCTTTTTCCACTTTCGCCATCTCTTGTTTTCGCTCTCGCTCCTCGACTTCGCTACCAGCGCCGCCGTGCTGTTGATTCATCCCAGGATTCGGCATCGACCCGAGACCCTTACGCGCGTTACCTGCGATGTCATCCTCGTCACCGTACTTCGCAAGCTCATCAGAGTGCCCGTAGTCTTCCCACGCTTTCTTCGAGTCGTCCTGGGCTCCCTCACGCTGCAGCAGGTGTGCGTGTTGCTGGAGGAACTTGGGGAGTTGCCTTTCGTAGGTCACCCCCTTGCCTTTGGCGCCACCACCGGCACTGCCGCCACCAGTGCCCCCACCCCCACCCCCTCCTCCTCCACCGCTTCCGCCACCGCCGTGATCTTTATGGCCACCCGACCAGCCCCCGCCGTATTGGTCTTCATACCCGCCCGAGTCTTTGCCGCTGCCTCTGCCGCCTCGTTTGCCGCCCATCGCGGAATGGCGGCATTCTCGGAATGAGTTCGCAGTATAGTAAAAGAACAAGTTCAGTTCAAACTGCGTGCGCCCGGTGCGCGTCGCGATGGACCGCGACGGGGAGGATGCCGGCCCAATGCGGCCGAAGGTACCCACGCTTCAGCTTGCACAGTTGAAGTCACAGCAAGCACGTAGACGAGGCAATGCCAACCGGCAGGGAAGCGCTTCTACCAGTCTTGAGGGGGACGGCAAGGGCACGAAGGGCAAGAGTATCGAGGGGCGTACTGGAAGGCATCAGACCTCGGGGGCTGCGCAGTTAAATGACGACGCGAGGGATGTACCATACTCACGGAGTATGTCTCGAGAAGAAACGTCCATCTCAGAGGTGGACGAGCACGAGCTTGATGCCGAGGAGCTTCGTCTTCAGGCGGAAATGCTTAGATTGAGGGAGAGACATTTTCTGCTGGCGAAGCGCACGGAGGAGGTGAGAGCGCGCAAAGAGGCGGGCAAAGCGCTGGAGATTTTCCAAGTGGAGCTACGGGAGGAGCTGGACGAAATGACCCAATCGATGGAGCAGGAGAAACGAGAGAAGCTGAACGAGGCTGACGTGTTTAAGCGGTGCGTATTTAAGCTTGCTTTTGCTTTTCGAGAGAGCGTTACCACCTCCGGCGCGCGCGAGATTATGACCTGACCCACTCCTCGTCCTTTCTTCTGTTGTTCTTTCCGTATCGCAGAGATATCCAGGGGCGCATAAGCGAGCTCGAGGGGGTTTTGAACCAGCTCGCGAACAAAGTGAACGGGGTGAACGCGATGTACGGCGCTACGGCGGAGGAAATTAAACGCGAGTACGCCGAGGCGCTCGCGCGAAAAAAACAGCTGCTGGACATTGGGGTTCAGGAGAAACTCGCTGAGTTTTCTCGATCGTGGACTGGCAGTGGTGTGCTGTAGGGCGGTGAATACACGGGGAGGTCTCCAAAATAGCATGCATCTTAGCTCACGGTGCGTTAGCAAAAACATATGTAGGTGAACAAAACTCTACTCGACGCCGTCTTCCCGCCTGTCTACTTTGCTTTCGCGGCGCGCGCGCGTGGCGACGTTTCTTTCAGCCAATCCCAGTACTCCTTCGTGGGCGCTACTCCGAACTTCGCCGCCGGGTCTGCGAAGTAGTTGACGATGGCCATTAAAATCGTGTTGTTCACGTCGAGCCATCCCGGAAGCGACGCGTTGTCCATGAACGGGTGCTCCAAAATAAACACGCACGCCGTGGCTATAATTTTGAGCTGCATGCAAAGCGTCGATACGGAGAAAAACGCGCTGACGCACAGGAGGATGTTTTTCAGGTCGGCGTAGAAAATCGTGATGTCCGTGCCGAAAATAAACGTGCACAGCATGGAGTTCAGGGAAACAATCGCGGACTGCCACGCCATGCGGTACGCGACGTTCCAGCACCAAGTTTTGTAATAGCACCCCTTGCACGAAGGACTTATGGTGCCGAACAAGTAGTTGCCGCGGTAGTTGATAAGCGTGTCCAACTGAAGCCGGCCCATCAACAGGTTGTCTTCCCTTTCAGAAGCTTTGCGTGCCATGCCGTACTCGATCATCGCGATGCCCACGGTGTTGTGCAGCGCTTTCGGATCACCGTGGTGGTATCCATCACGCGACGTACACGTGCTGCAGATGGGACACGTCCCTTTTGCCGTTTTCGTGGAAAACGGGCACGAGCTCTTAAACGGTTGGACTTCGGACGGCAGCGCGGTGCAAAGATACATGTTCTCCCGATTCCGCCAAGGACGCGAGTCAAACGCAGTGCGCAGCTTACCGAACTTGTCCGTCTCCAACATGATAAAGTAAAACATGCTGAACATCGCGGTGCCGGTCGCGAGCGTTACGGTCATCCAATCTGCGAGGACAAATCGGGACGTTTCGGTCAGGTCAGGTCAGGTCAGATCGGGAGGCGTTTCCAAGAACGGTGGGTTTTCACGGCGTCGCGTGTACACTTACCGAGCGTGTAGTACACGAACGTATCCTTAGGAGCGAAAAGCACGACACGGAGAAGGGCGGTGATGCCGAACGGGATCATGAAGCGCTCTCTCAGCGCGTTCAAGATCCCGAAGGGCTGGCACGTGACTTGCAAGACCGTCATCTGCTTTTTTTAGGTGTGTTTCCGCTTTCGTAGATCTGGACAGCAGAGACCCTCGCAACAGCGCTGGACGAGCAGAGCTCAAGTGCGCGCTGGATACTAGCCACGACGTGCCAGCGACTGATATCGGTGGAGTGGCCGGGCGGTCACGGTCGCGTTCGTGCGCCTCACAGAGTCCTACCAGGTTGACCGCGGAACCGTTTCGGGACGTCCGGGAAAGGAAACCTCACAAACAGAAAAAAACGTCAAAAAAACAGCATCGAAGCCAGCGCGGACTTGCGCACAAGAAGCGCAGCTACCGCTTCCTGAACCTCCGGGTCAGAATTCGTCAGGCCCTCTTCATCCTTCAAGCGACGCACTTCCGTGGCTTGCTCTTCGATTGCATTCTCAGCCGCGGCGATAGCTTCAGGCGAAGGCGCGTCGGTGGCTTCGGGTTCGTCGGTCGCTTCCGGTGCCGGGTCCGCCGAAACAGCAGATTTCGCGGGCACCAGCTTTCCGTTCTCCGCGACAGTCATGGCGTCGCCCTCCGAGCCGTCCTCGTTGAGCCACGTGAATTTGTCAAATCG
>Ga0114995_10001997_pt1 | contig 14191 bp, 9 predicted proteins | sample ArcticOcean_MG_C_11_FD_87038 | JGI IMG/M metagenome (GOLD analysis project Ga0114995, IMG submission 87038) | Marine microbial communities from western Arctic Ocean - ArcticOcean_MG_CB2_154 | ecosystem: Environmental > Aquatic > Marine > Oceanic | place: Arctic Ocean: Canada Basin | collected... | reverse complement strand
GTTAATGAGGCTTTTTCTGTAGTTCCACTCGCTTTTAATAAAATATTGAATATCGACATCAATAAGGTAAATATACATGGCGGCGCCGTTTCTTTAGGCCATCCTTTGGGTGCCTCAGGAGCAAGGATTGTCACTACGCTGCAAAATATATTGCAATCTAAAGATGCCACTATTGGTTGTGCCGCCATTTGCAATGGTGGTGGAGGCGCGAGTGCTCTGGTTATTGAGCGCGTATGATTTTTTACTGAGAAAAGCCCATTCCAACGATGCGTGCTTGCCCCGTTTAGGAGGTTAATAAATAAGGATGATGCTTTTTAGAAAAACTGCGTGAAAGTGATTTCTAACCATTATTCTCAGGTGTTTTGTATGGTGTCTGATTACTATATGCACTGTAAGAATGAAGTTTCAATCCTGTCTTTGAATTATCACCTCTCCTCTATCCATGGATCCAGGTCTCGGGAACTCATTACTCCGAAAAATAGATAAAAGTATCTTAATGATCGCTCACAAATAATCGATGATTATTTTAAATTTGATCCTATTTATTTCAGCCTTCGATAAATATTTTTTGCAATACTTTTTTGGTGACTTTTCCCATTACATTGCGGGGGAGATCAGTCTGAATTAAATATTTTCGGGGTATTTTGTATCCAGGTAATTTATCTTTTAGCCATTCCTTTATTGCTGTAGTGGTTTCTTGATCACGGGTCATGATGAGACTTGCCCCTATGATTTCTCCCCATTCCTCATCCGGAATACCTACTACGGCACAATCTTCAATGGCTGGATGCTTCCTGAGCACTTCTTCGATCTCCAAAGCAGATATTTTATACCCTCCTGATTTGATGATGTCAACTGAATCTCTACCCAATATTTTATAACTGCCTTTTTCAAATACAGCAATATCACCCGTTTTGAACCAGCCATCTATAAAGGATCCTTCAGTTGCGTCTGGTTTCTCCCAATATTCTTTAAAAACATTGGGCCCTTTGACTTGAATTTCTCCTGATATACCATCGACTACCGTACGGTTATTTTCATCTGCTAGTCTTATCGTAACCCCGGCAAGGGGTACGCCAATGTGACCAGGCTTTCGAGTTCCTCTATAAGGATTACTTATGGCCATACCCATTTCGGTCATGCCATATCGTTCTAATAAAGTCTGACCACTGATCTTCTCCCACTCCTCAAGGGTGGAGATCGGTAAAGCCGCAGACCCCGATACCATCAATCGAAAATTCTTAAAGGACGCAGCTGTTTTTTGTTGGTCTGCTGCGGCTAATTCCTTCCAATAATGAATGAGCTGATAATAAATTGTTGGAACGGCCATGAACAGATTGACCTCTTGTTTGCAAAAGACATCGAATACTTTTTTTGCATCAAATTTCTCTAAGAATTCACAACAAGCCCCACTCCACAGTGCACAACTTAAAATATTAATGATCCCATGTACATGATGAAGTGGGAGAATATTTAATATGTGATCTTCTTTTGTCCATTCCCACGAAGTCACCAAGGACTTAATCTGAGCTTCAATATTTTGGTGGGTACTGACCACGCCTTTGGGTTTGCCTGTAGTGCCACTCGTATAAATGATCATGCCCCTCCGATCAAGGGAAATCTGTGGCAGCTTAGGCTTTTCCTCCTCCACTGACACCATTACAGCTTCTATGGAAATTCTTCGTAATTCAAAATCTTGAAATAGAGGCTCAATAAGCGCTCTGCAATCAGATGAAAAAACCACTGCCTGAGCCTGAGCATCTTCAATGACATACTTTATCGCATCGTAAGGATGTTTGACGCAAAGTGGGACCGCAATACCGCCTGCACGCCAAATCCCCCATTGAATACATACGTATTCAAAACTAGGGGCCACAATAAAAGCAATTCTAGCCTCATTAAGGTCTTTTTTATCTTCTAAAAGAGCAATAGCAATTTTTTCTGATGCCTCCAAAAGTTGCCGATAGGTATAACTTTGATTATTATCGCTAATCGCTATTCGGTCTAGGTGATTAAAAGCATTTTCAATAAGAGTTATCATGGCATTTAGTATTTATCCTTTTTCCGATTTTGATAAAGATGTTTTTGAAATATAAGAAAATCTCATTGCTCAAGAGATATAAAAATAACAAAGAATCAAAAATTACTATTTAAGCCTTTGTTTAAGAATCTCTCAAATTCATTTGATCAAGGTACACTCCTAAAATTGAATGACTCTAAAACGTTTGTTCTTTTAATCCATTCAAAGATAATCCGAAAGAATCTTTTGTTCTTTTGATGAAACTCAAACCCATAAACGATTATTTTTACTGTCCTAACCAATTAGATTTTTATCTATTTTCTGTGTAAGTAATAGCAAAATATTGTTATACATGGATGCTACCCATCTATTTAGGCTCCATTTTTTCATATTTTTATACTTCTTTTAATCCTTATCTTTGGAGGAGTCAGCGATGACTGGGCTTAAAGGATACTGAGCCATGAATTTCACTTATCCCTTCCTTAAAAAGATCTATTTTATGAATCCTCTGTTTTTTCTTTAAAAAAAGGTCTAATTTAATCCTAAAATCGAATGAAAAATCAAATGATACCTCGCTCAATCTATCTTCTTTTCAGTTGCTGATTTTTCTCTTTTGCTCAAGGGCAAGACGTTGCTTCAGGGAAATGCTTACTCTTAATTCAGGTGACCGACTTTGACCAAATACCAGAAACCAATGCCCAACTCATCGTATGGGATATGGCAGATTCTATTGACTTTTCTCAAGCACTGATCACCGATATCGATGGGAAAAATTCTATTGTGCTCGATCAAGGTAAAATGTATGCTATCAAAATCTTTAAATCTGATACCTCATTCATTTTCAATAATATAGGCATTCCTGAACAAGAGAATGGGATTACCATGAATTATTCATTCAAAATTAAAGTCATCCAAGGTTACCTAATCATGCCGAGCGAATTCCAAACAAGTACCACTGAGGCCTCAGAAGATTTATTGGAACTTGATATTCATTTTATCTCTAATAGTGCTGAAATTCCTGAAAATGATCTTGCAGGTTTAGACGAGATTTATAGTCGCCTTTCAAAAAGCAAAGATTATCGTATTGAACTTGCCTCTCATACAGATGATGTGGGTAATGAGGAAAGTAACATGCGACTGTCTCAGCGGCGATCTGACGCAGTCAAAGCCTATTTAGTCTTCAAGGGGATCAATGAATCTCGAATATTAGCCAAAGGATACGGAGAAAAACAACCGAAAGCATCCAATGATACCGATCTGGGTAGAGCAAGCAATAGAAGGACAGAACTCAGATTCATTCAGTAAACAATTAAACTGATACATTAGCTTCTTACAGTATGTAAATGAGTACCTTAACGGATGATAATAAATAACTTTTAAAATTTAAATAATATGAAGTCACTGTTTTTTTTAACCCTACCCTTTATCATCCTAGCGTGTACTGATCCCGCCTCACAAGTTTATTCCAATCAAGCAAGTTTGACTTCAGAAGAGGGTCTCTTTCTAGATTCTCTTGTTATGCCAGATGGCTTTCATATGGAAGTCTACGGCCGCGTAGACAATGCCCGATCTATGGCCATGAGCCCGGATGGAACGTTGTTTGTTGGTAATAAGGCCAATGGTTCCGTTTATGCCCTCCAAGACAGAAACAATGATATGAAAGCTGATACTTTGTATACCATAGCCAAGGATTTAATCATGCCTAATGGTATTGCCTTCAAAGATGGCGCACTGTATGTTGCTGAAATAAATAAGCTATGGCGCTATGATGCTATTGAAGATAACTTAAATGATCCCAAAGCCACTTTAATATACGATGACTTCCCTGAAGACAGCCACCATGGATGGAAGTATATCGCTTTCGGGCCGGATGGTAAATTATACGTACCCGTAGGTGCCCCTTGTAATGTTTGCGAAACCAAAGATGACACCTATTATGCCTCAATTATCAGTATGGATGCCGATGGAGCCAATCGACAGATAGTGGCCAAAGGTGTGCGGAATACCGTTGGTTTAACTTGGCACCCAATAACGGGAGAAATGTGGTTTACGGATAATGGTAGGGATTTACTCGGTGATGACTTGCCTCCCTGTGAATTGAATAGACTCAGTGCGGCAGGTCAACATTTTGGATTTCCTTATTGCCATGCTGGACTCATATTAGATCCTGAATTTGGTAAGGATAAAAGTTGTGAAAATTACACCTCTCCGGCATTCAATTTAGGGCCACACGTCGCTCCTTTAGGTCTTAAGTTTTACACGGGAAATATGTTTCCCCCTTCTTATAAAAATAAAATAATCATTCCTGAACATGGCAGTTGGAACCGATCCAAAAATGCTGGCCACACCGGACATAAACTTTCCCTTGTAACTGAGGAGAATGGCGTTGGCATCCATTATAAAACTTTTGTTGAAGGTTTTTTAAATAAGAGCACGAATACGGCTTGGGGACGTCCAGTAGATATTTTGGTGCTTGAAGATGGTTCAATACTCATCTCAGATGACAAAAGTGGCACAATATATAGGATGAGTTATCTGGGATAATCAAAATACTACTTTATCTCAACTTTGAGTAAATCCGTAGCCGATGGATCAAGGAGTAACAGTATCATAAAGGAAAGCTGAATATCCTATTGTTGACTTAATCTAGTTGGATAAATTAATTCTTACAATGCCTATTTGCTGATGATACATTTTGCTTTTTCTTCATTCGCGATATATATTGCTTTGAAAAAAAAGATGACAGAGGATAAGCGAATATCTACATATCGATATCCGTCATGCATTTTTGTAAAAAAAAATCTCATATGGAGTTATACAATTTATTTTTAGGGAACTCACCTCATTGGTATAAAAAAACGATTTTAGCCTTTTTAGTGCTCAATCCATTTTTGTTATTGATCATTGGACCTACAGCTACCGGATGGCTCATCATCGGTCAATTTATATTGACCTTGGCCATGGCCCTGAAATGCTACCCCCTTCAATCTGGAGGTTTGATCGCCCTAGAGGTAATTCTAATGAAAATGACCAGCCCTGAGACGGTCTTTCTTGAGATAGAAGGAAACTTAGAAGTCCTTCTATTATTGGTATTCATGGTCGCCGGTATTTATTTTATGAAGCCTTTATTGATGTTTATTTTTGGTAAGATATTTATCAAAGTACGCTCTAAAATTGTCCTTTCTCTTCTTTTTTGTTTTATTTCGGCCTTTTTGAGTGCCTTTTTAGACGCCCTTACCGTCACTGCAGTACTGATTGGTGTTTTTGTTGGGTTTTATCAGGTCTATCATAAAGTCCATTCGAGTCCGAGTGACTACAACAATAGTGGCCACTTCGATAACGAAGAATTAAGTGGAGAAACATTAGAACAATTTAGGGGCTTTTTGAGAAGCTTGGTCATGCATGGTGCCGTAGGAACAGCCCTAGGAGGTGTTTGTACAATTGTGGGAGAACCTCAAAATTTATTGATTGGTGACAAATTAGGATGGGATTTTATGGAATTCTTTTATAAAATGGCTCCCATTACTCTGCCGGTTTTGGCTGCGGGTCTATTGACTTGTGCCTTATTAGAGGTAAGTGGAAAGTTTGGATTTGGAGAAAAATTACCAGCTCTCGCAAAGAATATCATCCAAGGATTTTTAGTAGATGAAGATGCTAAAAGATCAAAACAGGAAAAATATGCGCTGGTTATTCAAGCAAGTTCTGCCGCCTTTTTAATTGTAGCTTTGGCTTTTCACCTTGCTCCTGTCGGGCTGATCGGTTTGACCATTATTGTGCTGCAAACTGCCTTAACAGGCATTACTGATGAACATCGTATCGGTCATGCGTTTGAAGAGGCTTTGCCGTTTACTGCGCTATTGGCCGTCTTTTTTGTCATCGTAGGAATGATTCATGATTTGCATTTATTTAAGCCCATTATACAATATGTTTTGGAGCAAGATAAATCTATTCAACCCGCCTTGTTCTACACCGCTAATGGCGTATTATCTATGATCAGCGATAACGTTTTCGTAGCTACAGTTTACATCAACGAAGTGAAGGCTGCCTTTGACTCCGGTTTGATCACTAGAAAAGAGTTTGAAACTTTGGCCATCGCCATTAATACAGGAACCAACCTCCCTAGTGTGGCGACGCCCAATGGACAAGCTGCCTTTCTGTTTTTATTGACCTCAGCATTGGCACCGGCCATAAGGTTATCTTATATTAAAATGATTTGGATGGCACTCCCCTATACCATTGTTTTAGGCCTTGTAGGTCTTATGGGAGTAGTGTATTTCTTATAAAGGAATTATCATAAAGGTGAATAAGTATCATTTGATGTCAAATAATATTAGAATGAATATTTATCCTGGATTTAATAAAGTGAAGTGATCAGTCGAATTACAGACATCAATTTTATGTAAATCGCTTATATTCACCTCTCAATTTATTTTTTCCATAAGAATCGTATAAAATACCCAAAAACCATTCCACACATTGATTCAAATAAAAAACATCACCAAGTCATTTGGTCAAAAAAAAGTCCTCAACCATATCTCTGGAACTGTTAAAAAAGGTGCGCTCATATCTTTAGTAGGAATGAGCGGTTCAGGAAAAACAACCCTATTAAAAATAATTGCAGGTCTGATCGAATCAGATTCAGGATCTATTTATTTGAACAAAAAAAAGCTTCAAGGACCTAAAGAAAAACTGATTGCGGGTCATGAAGAAATAAAATTAGTTTTTCAAGATTATGCGCTGAAGCCAAACATGTCCGTAGAAGAGAATCTTAACTACGCCCTGCTTGAATATGGAGAGGTTTACAAAAAAAATAGAGTCGAACAGCTCATCGAAATTTGTGGTTTGGAGTCACTAAGACCACAGCATCCTCAAGAACTTTCTGGAGGGCAAAAGCAGCGGGTTGCTTTTGCCAGGGCATTGGCAAATGAACCGGAAGTTATTTTAATGGATGAACCGTTCAGTAACCTTGATCCTTTGACCAAGCAAAATTTATTGATAGAAACCAAATCACTGGCAAAAAAAACAGGCACCACTGTGATTTTGGTGACTCATGACACCCGAGATGCCATGGAAATCGCCGATGAAATATGGGTGTTACATAATGGCTCAATCGTTCAAATAGGAAACCCTCATGAGGTTTATCAATATCCAAAAACTCCTCAAATTGCACGTCTTTTTGGGATTATAAACCTTCTAAGTGAAAGTCAAAGTCATGAACTTTTAAATGTCAAATACTCGACTGGAATTTGGATTGAAAATGTAGAAATCACTTCCAATGGAATGATCAAAGGTTACGTAAAAGAGGTCATATTCAATGGAGGAAATCATAAGTTATTGATTTCCATTCATCAGGACCTCGAGTTGATGGCATTTGATGAGGTAAAGGTCTACCGACCAGGTGATCCCATTCAATTGACTATAGACCCAAAAGAAATCATTATTTTTGAATAAAGTGAGCAAATGATAGGCATCCGGAAATGAAAAGACCTTTAGCTAAGTACGTATTCATACTTGCCTTGATTTATGTTTTGGGTTGTCAGCCGCTAGAAAAAGAAAATGCCGTTACCGATCCTTTTGAGCAGATAAAAGATTCAACGGCTAAATCCGTACTCATAAAGACCATTAAAAATGCGGGTGGTTTAGATACTTGGCAGCGCATCAAAAATCTTACTTATATCAAACATGGAATCCTCTATTTTGCTGACGGCAGCGTAGAAACAGATAACGTTCAGCTTCATCGATATAAATTTTACCCTCAATTTTCAGCTGAAATAACCTGGGAAGAAAATGATCTTCATCACCGTATCACTTACAGTACAGATGGGGCACGGCAATTTCAAAACGAAATACTTACTGAAAAAGACCCGACGAAAACAGTCATGAGTTCACTCTATGTATTAGGTATGCCTTTCAAACTACTAGATGCAGGTACGGTATTAACTGCGTCTGGATCTGTGATTTTACGGAGTGGTCAGCAGGCTCATGCCATAAAGGCCAACTATAACCCTGAAAAAAATAGCAATCATTCAACTACGGAAGAATGGATCTATTATTTTGATGAAAATAACGCTGCCTTTTTAGGATCATTGGTCTTTCACCCTCCCACCTACGCTTATATTGAAAATCTAAAGTTCACAGATCATTTGCTCATCAAATTACCATTGCATAGAAAATCATATCGCACCAATAGACATCGAGAAATCGAATACTTGAGGGCTGAGTTCCAGTACTCTGAATACAAAATCACATTCTGAAAACCATCAATTTTGAATTTGGACAAATAACTCATCCTTCAACTCTTAATCCCTTACAATGGTTAACTTAGTGTTTAAAATTCCATGTAACCCCTATTTATCCTCTCATAAATGGCCATATTAAAACCGCTAAGTTGGCTTCAAAATTACTCTACCACTAAATTAAAAGGGGATGTTTTTGCTGGACTAACAGTAGGCGTTTTGTTAATTCCCCAAAGTATGGCCTATGCCTTAATCGCAGGTCTACCCGTTATTTATGGCTTGTATGCCTCCCTCGTTCCTCAAATAATATATGCATTATTTGGGTCGTCTAGACAACTTTCGGTTGGGCCCACGGCTATGGATTCATTGCTTATCGCAAGCGGATTAGGATTATTGGCGGTCATTGGATCCCAAGAATACATCCAATTAGCTATCATTTTAACCCTCATGGTAGGTGTCATTCAGACTTTTCTGGGTTTTATGAAAATGGGATTCATTACCCAATTACTCTCTAAGCCCATCATTAGTGGATTTACCACTGCTGCTGCCATTTTAATAGGCCTGAATCAATTGGGGCCCTTATTGGGAATTGATATGGAAAAAGGAAATATAATCGTCCTATTGACCAGTATCACCACTAATTTAGCAAATCTCGACATATTAACCGCATCCATAGGTTTGTTTTCCGTTCTATTATTGTATGCACTTAAAAAGTGGACCCCAAGATTACCGGGCACATTAATCATCGTTCTTACTTCCATTGGGATGGTTCATTTTTTAGATCTGCACCTTTCAGGTCTCAATGTCATTGGTGAAATTCCCATGGGCTTACCCAGTTTTATTTTGCCGAAAATCGATCTAGGGCAGATGACGCTCCTCTTGCCTTTGGCACTCACACTCGCACTGATTTCGTTCATTGAATCTTTTTCAGTAGGTAAAAACCTTGCCCTACAATCAAAAGATCATACCGTCAATGCAAATACAGAATTGGTCGCTTTAGGGAGTGCTAACTTTATAGGTGCTTTTTTCATGAGCTTCCCCGTTACCGGTGGATTTGGGAGATCCGCAGTAAATTTCAGCGCAGGCGCTCGTACCCCTTTTTCGGGGATCATTAGCGCCTGCCTAATCGCATTGACCTTGCTTTTTTTTACAGATATTTTTGCGCTCCTATCTTATCCTGTTTTGGCTGCGATAATTTTGGTGGCTCTCAGAAGTTTAATTGATTTTAAATATCCTTATGAACTGTGGAAGACCCATTTCCTTGATTTTTTTATGCTTGGTTTTACCCTTATTATTACCCTATTCTTTGGAATGATATGGGGTATTTCCTCTGGAATGGGCCTATATGTACTCCTGCTCGTATATAAATCTATTTTCCCGAAGATTCAAGTCAAGCTCTTTGATGAAAAGGGGGAAGCATTACCGGTTCCTACTGAGACCAGCAAAACTGCTCCAAATCACCCCCTGATCATTTTGAAAATTGATACCCCTATAATTACCTTTAATATTCAATCAATTAAGCAGCAAATAAATCAGCACATGATCCTCTCAAATCCTGATAGTCATGTGTTATTAATAGACTTAAGTACTATTCAGCATATAGATAGTAGCGGTATTAAAGGAATTAAACGGCTCATAATGCAATTAAATGAAAAAAAAATAAGAATTTTATGGTATGCGATACGTCCTTCTTTACACGCAATCTTTACTGTAAAAAAAATGGTTCCCGGACCTATGGAAGAACATGTTTTTAAAGATGCAACCGCAGCGATTGAGTTCTTAAGAAAAGAAGTTAATTAGTCCCGAAGAAATTAATAAAATGACAAAAAAAATTCAATGATATGAAAATTGAACAAATCTATACAGGATGTCTGGCACAAGGGGCCTACTACGTAGAAAGTGATGGCGAGGTGGCCATTATTGATCCATTAAGAGAAATTGACCCTTATTTGGAGAAAGTTAAAAAAGAAAAATCGAAAATTAAATATATTTTTGAAACTCATTTTCATGCAGATTTTTTATCGGGTCATCTAGATCTAGCAAATAAATCAGGAGCTGAAATAGTCTATGGTCCTGAAGCTCATACAGATTATGACATCATTATGGCCACAGATCATCAAGTTTTCAATGTAGGAAAAGTAACCTTACAAGCCTTACATACTCCAGGTCATACCCTAGAAAGTACTTGCTATTTACTAAGGAATGAAGAAGGCAAGGCCCATGCATTGTTTACTGGTGATACTTTATTTATTGGAGATGTTGGACGTCCTGATCTGGCCATAAAAACCTCCTTTACCAAAGAAGATTTAGCCGGGATGCTCTATGAAAGTCTTCGAAATAAAATAATGCCGTTGCCTGACGATATCATCATTTATCCTGCTCATGGTGCAGGATCTGCCTGCGGAAAAAACATGAGCAATGAAACACAAGATCTTTTAGGAAATCAAAAGAGGACAAATTATGCCTTAAGGGCTGACATGACCAAAGCAGAATTTATCAAAGAAGTTACTGAGGGCATCCTACCTCCACCCCAGTATTTTGCAAAAAATGCACAATTAAATAAATCAGGAATTAAAAGTATCGATGGGGTATTAAAACAAGGAATGGTTGCATTGGATGTAGGGCTCTTTGAATCATTGGTCGAACATGAAAATGCACTTGTATTAGATACGCGAGAACCAGAGGAATTTGCTCAAGGCCATATACCCAACGCCATTTTTATAGGCATCACGGGAAGTTTTGCCCCCTGGGTAGGTGCTTTGATAAATGACTTGAATCAGCCTATTGTTTTCATTGCAAGTAAAGGGATGGAAAAAGAGGTCGTCACCCGACTGTCAAGGGTGGGCTATGATCATACATTAGGCTATCTTGAAGGAGGGTTTACTACTTGGCTTGATGCGGGTAAAGATGTGGAAACCATCACTTCAATTTCAGCAGAAATATTTTCAAAGAAATACTTAAAGGAGTCCCTAAATGTAATAGACGTTCGCAAACCTGGCGAATTCCAAGCAGAGCAAATCAATAGTGCTCAAAACATTCCATTAGACTTCATTAATGATCATCTGGAATTACTAGATAAACAAACCGAATATCATATCCACTGTCTTGGAGGCTATCGCTCTATGATATTTAATTCTATACTCAAATCAAGGGGCTATCATCAGTTGATTGATATTGAAGGAGGCATCCGCAGTATTAAAGAAACTGAAGTTCCTATGGCGGTAAACCAAATTTCCTAATGATCATTTAAAAACTAACGTAAAAGCAATGTTAAGTCTACCTTAAATATGATGGGACTTCGATTGACCTGCTCATTTACTGATAATTCATCTCCTCAACGATAATATTTAAGCGAATCACTGAACTTCTACTTATTTATAGCTAATCTTAAAAAAAACTCATATAATTCTATGTCTTACCATTACATCATTATCGGTGGTGGCTCCGCAGGGGCAGTGCTGGCCAATCGATTAAGTAAAGACCCTTCCAATGAGGTGCTGGTACTAGAAGCAGGAAGGCCCGATTACAAATGGGATTTCCGAATACATATGCCCGCAGCACTTACTTATCTACTCACAGGTAACAATTATAATTGGGGCTATACTTCCGATCCCGAACCATTTATGTATGACCGTAAAATTGCGCAACCTAGGGGTAAAGTATTGGGGGGATCTAGTTGTATCAATGGAATGATTTGGATCCGAGGAAATGCCATGGACTACGAAAAATGGGCCGGAGACAAAGGACTTGAGCATTGGGACTATGCACATTGTTTGCCCTATTTCAAAAAAGTTGAGGACCGCTTGATGGGCGGTGATGATTATCGAGGAGATCAAGGTAATTTAAAACTTACTACTCCTACTTGCGAAAATCCCTTATTTGATGCTTTCTTCAAATCTGTTCAAGAAGCCGGTTATCCCTTGACTGATGACGTAAATGGATTTCAACAAGAGGGCTTTGGACGGTTTGATCAAACCATCTATAATTCACGTAGGCTCAACGCCGCACGCGCCTATATCCATCCAGTTAAACATCGTGAAAATTTGACGGTCATTACACAAGCCATGGTCTTGCGCATCTTATTTGACGGCAAAAAAGCCATCGGTATCACATTCAAAAAAGGTAAAAAAATAAAAAAAGTCTTTGCTAAAGAAATCATATGCTGTGGAGGTGCGATCAATTCACCTCAACTGCTTCAACTATCAGGAATTGGTCGTGCAGATCATTTAAAAAAACTGGGTATACCGGTCGTAAAAGATCTTCCTGGAGTTGGGGAAAATCTCCAAGATCATTTAGAAGTATATGTACAATGGGCCTGTAAAAAACCCGTGAGCTTATACCCTGCTTTGAATCCATGGCGTGCACCAAAAATCGGATTTGATTGGCTCTTCAGAAAAAAAGGAATAGGCGCCACTAATCATTTTGAAGCGGGAGGTTTTATTCGCAGTAATGACCAAGTAGCCTACCCTAATCTCCAATTTCATTTTCTACCGTTGGCCATTCGATATGACGGTACTGCCCCAAGTGAGGGCCACGGTTTCCAATTGCATGTGGGGCCTATGGGCACAGATGTAAGGGGTCGAATACAAATAAAATCTGCTGATCCGCTTGAATACCCCAGTATTTTATTCAACTATCTTTCTACAGAAAATGAAAGAAAAGAATGGTGTGAAGCCCTTCGTTTGTCAAGAAAAATCATCGAGACTCAAGCCATGAGTATGTTGATGGGTGAAGAGTTGTCACCCGGCCCAACTGTTCAAACAGATGAAGAAATACTAGATTTTATCGCTAGAGAAGGTGAAAGTGCCTACCATCCTAGTTCTACTTGTAAGATGGGTACAGATGCCCTATCTGTCACAGATCCCGACACCTTAAGGGTTCATGGCATAGAGAACCTTCGCGTAGTAGATGCCTCTGTTTTTCCTTATGTGACCAATGGCAATATCTATGCCCCTGTATTAATGGTTGCTGAAAAAGCAGCAGACCTTATCTTAGGGAATAAAACTTTAACCCCCACAAAAATGCCTTACTACAAAAAAGGCCGTCATGCAGCTAAGGATTAGCGCCTTTATTGGTCTCTGCTTCATACGTTCGCAACGCTTTTAATATCGCGTAACAAACCACAAGCATGAGTAAACAAACCGGAAGCCCAGTCACCAAAGATCCGGTTTGTAAAGCGATGAGACCACCTCCCCAAAGCAGGACTGCAGCGACAGCCCCTTCTAATAATGCCCAAAAAATACGTAATTGAACAGGTGTGTTTTCTTGACCTCCACTAGTAATAAAGTCAATCACTAAAGAACCACTATCAGAGGAGGTGATAAAGAAAATAACGCCTGCAATCACCACAAATAAGATACTTAAATAGGGCAATGGGAAATGCTCTAGAAGTTTAAATAAAGCCGTAGTTATGTCCTGATTTACAGCCTCAGTCATACCCCCTGAGCCAAAAATCTCAATGTGTAAGGAGGTACTTCCAAAAATAGATATCCAAACTATGGTTGCCAACGTTGGGGCAATAACCACACCAATCAAAAATTCTTTAATGGTACGACCTTTAGATATTCGAGCCACAAATAACCCCACAAAAGGCGCCCAAGCAAACCACCATCCCCAGTAAAAAAAAGTCCAGCTGTCCATCCAACGAGATTCTGTATTAACCTCCATCCATGTGCTTGTAGCTATGAGATTCTGAAGATAATAGCCCGTACTTTGCACCGTTGATCCAAGAATGAATAGGGTCGGGCCCACCACGAGCATAAATCCCATAAGTATGATGGCCATAACGGAGGCTATTTTACTCAAAACCTGTATCCCCTTATGCAAGCCTGAAACAACAGATAAGGTGGCACCTAAGGTAATAATTGCGATTAATATAACCTGTAGATTGGCACTCTCTTCAACATTAAAAAGATAGTGCATTCCTGCGTTGATG
>Ga0114995_10001996_pt1 | contig 14191 bp, 12 predicted proteins | sample ArcticOcean_MG_C_11_FD_87038 | JGI IMG/M metagenome (GOLD analysis project Ga0114995, IMG submission 87038) | Marine microbial communities from western Arctic Ocean - ArcticOcean_MG_CB2_154 | ecosystem: Environmental > Aquatic > Marine > Oceanic | place: Arctic Ocean: Canada Basin | collected... | reverse complement strand
TAAAGAATTTATTTATTCTATTAACAAAAAACTAAACCAAAAAAAAAATATGTATGATAAAAAGGCAATAATTTTATTTAAAGAATTTTATTCTTCAGAATCAAATTTTAAGCATTTTCTAAATTTCTTTATTAAAAATAAGCTTATTTAATTAAATTATGAATATCTTGGTAATTACCCCTAGGTTTGCTTTAGCTGGAGTCCCTCTGGCCCAATTTAGATTTGCCGAAGCTCTTGCAAAAGAAGGGCACAATGTTGATTTTTTAGTAGGCTTCAATGAAATTGAAGATGCATTTTTAAAATCTAAATTGGTTAAAATTAAAATTTTAAACAAAAAACATGTAAGGCAAATGTTTTTTTCAATTATGAATTATTTAAAAAAAAATACACCAGATATTATTTTTTCGGCAGAGGATCATTTAAATTTATTAGTTTTAATATCTGCTTTTTTTTTAAAATCTAAATCAAAAATCAGCTGCTCTTCTAGAGTAAACCCCTATGATACTTTTATAAAAAAAAATTTTGCGAAGGCTTTTATATTAAAATTTTTGAATAAAATATTTGCTCATAGAGCTAATGTTTTGACATGCGTATCAGAAGGAATGGTTGCTCAATACAAAAAGATTTTTCCAGATTTGGAATACAAGTGTGTTTATAATATTGTCGATACAAATTCATTAACTGGAACAGAAGAAATCAAAAATGAATGGTTAAATAATCAATATATCAAAATAATATCAGCAGGAAAATTGGCGGAGTGGAAAGGTTTTGAATATTTAATCCATGCAATGGTAGAAGTTGTAAGCAAATATAGTAATGCAAAATTATTGATATTGGGCGATGGGCCACTAAAAGAAAAACTTGAAAAATTGATATCAAATTTAAATTTAAATAATAATGTTAGATTAGTTGGGTATGTCAATAATCCCTTAGACTATTTTAAAAAATCAGATATTTTTGTTTTATCTTCTTTGGTTGAGGGCATGCCAAATGTCTTGGTTGAAGCAATGATGTGTGGATGCACAGCTGTATCTACCAATTGTGAAACAGGACCGGGGGAAATTATACAAAATGAAAAAAGCGGATACTTAGTTCCAATCAAAAATATTGAAAAACTTTCAGAAGCTATAATTAAGGCTATTAAAAAACCAATTTCAAAATCAATCCTAGCAGAAACTGTTGGTCCGTTTAGCGCTAAAAAAGTGATTCAAAAACATTTTAAATTACTTGGCTTGATTGATTAAATGAGGGTAGGAATTAATGCAACATTTTTAACGGCAAGACCCTCCGGTGCAAAAAATAGATTCATAAATATTTATATTCCTTTTATTAAAATAGCCAAACATATAAAATTTGTTATTTTTGAACCAAAAAATTTTTCAATTAAGAAAAATTACAAAAACATTAAAAATTTAACCTTTGTTAAAACCACTATTTCCAATGAAGTTAGATTTGCTAAAATATTTTATCAATATTTTTATTGGCAAAGAATTCTTAAAAAATATAAATTTGATGTTTTTGAAAATTTTTCATTTCCAACTATTAAAAATAGTTTTGGAAAGACAATTTCAACTATACATGATTTAAGATTTGTTCAAAATTTTTCAAGTTATTTTGATAGAATGTTATTTAAACTCACTCTTTGCATGTCATTAAATAAAAATGATTTTATTTTTGTAGTATCAAACACTATAAAAAATGAACTAAGTAATTTTTTTCCAAATAAAAAAATTGTGACAATATTTAATTCAATACCCAAACGAAAAATAAAAATTAAAATAATTTTTAAAAAAAAATTTAGAATTAAAAAAAAATACGTTTTGAGTGTGGGACACTTAGAGAAAAGAAAAAATTATCTTAAATTAATAGAATCTTTTAAAATTTTTAATAAAGATCACAAAAATTCCTACAATTTAATTATTATTGGAAATGATAATGGATATAAAAATATAATTGATGATTTGATAATAAAATTGAATATTAAAAATGACGTAATGATTTTTTCAGGAATTACAAATGAAGAGTTATTTGCAGCATACAAAGAATGTGATCTATTTATTTTTCCATCTATATATGAAGGTTTCGGTATTCCGATATTGGAGGCAATAAGTTTCTCTTCTAGAATATGCTTGAGTAATATTGATGTTTTTAGAGAAATCGCTAAAAACAAGGCTAATTATTTTGACCCAAAAAGTTTAAATTCAATAGTTAAAACAATGAATCATGCGTTGAATAAAAAAAATGTTTTTAAGAGATTTTATATTCAAAGATTTTCCGAGCAAAATGTTGTAGATGAATTAAATTCTTTTTACAAAAAAATATTATAAATAACTTTAACTATGTGCGGAATCTCAGGTTTTATATTATCTCAATCCCGAGCTTACGGAGAGTTATCTAAAATTTCAAAAAATATAATCAATACCTTGTCACATCGAGGACCAGACCATAGTGATGTATGGATTGATCAAGAGTTTAGGGTATCACTAGGTCATAGTAGGCTATCTATAATTGAATTGAGTGAAAATGGTAATCAACCAATGAAGTCATTAAGCGAAAGATATGTCTTAGTTTTTAATGGAGAAATATACAATCATAACGAAATAAGAGATAATTTAAAAAAAGAAAAGATAATCTGGAGAGGCTCTTCTGACACTGAAACTCTCATAGAATCAATTAGTACAAATGGATTAGATAAAACTTTAAACTATTGCAATGGAATGTACGCCTTTGCTTTATGGGATAAAAAACTCAGGAAGCTAACTCTCGCAAGAGACCCTATGGGTGAAAAGCCTTTGTATTATGGATGGGTAAATAATAATTTTGTATTTGGTTCGGAGATTAGAGTTTTTAAAAATTTTCCAAATTTTAGCAATAAAATATCAAATGAATCAATGAATTTTTATACTCAAACTAATTCTATACCTGCACCATTAAGTATATATGAAAATATCTTTAAGTTGAATCCGGGTAGTAAGCTTGAATTTTTTATGGAAAATTTTTGCAACCAGACATTTGAAATAAAAAAATTTTGGTCTTTAAAAGATAGCCACAATACAAATTCAGCAAATAAAATAAATAATGAAAAAGATGCTACAATAAAGCTCAAAACTATTTTGAGCAATTCAGTAAAGATGCAAATGATTTCAGATGTTCCTATCGGTTCTTTTTTAAGTGGCGGTGTAGATTCAAGCCTAATAACAGCAATGATGCAAGAACAAAGCAATGTTCCCATTAACACATTTACAATAGGCTTTAAAGAGCGTGTATTTGACGAATCCGTTGATGCGAGAAAAATATCAAGTCATCTAAAGACTAATCACCATGAGCTTATTGTTAGTCCTGATGATTGTTTGTCCATTGTCCCGAAAATAGCTGATATTTATGACGAACCTTTCGCTGACTCGTCACAAATACCAACTTATATGATTTCGAAAGAGGCAAGAAAAAAAGTTAAAGTTGTCTTGACAGGAGATGCGGCCGATGAGCTTTTTGGAGGGTATAATAGATATACTTTGGCACCAAAATATTGGAACTATATTTCCTTTTTGCCATTCCCGTTGAGAAAATTAATAGGAAAATTAATTTTAACACTTCCCGTTGAATCTTTAGACATAATTTTTAAGAATTTATTTAAAAAAATAAACTATGGAGGCAAAGTTAAGAAAATGGCTTCTAGATTGACAAGAGTTAAAACTATTGACGAGTTACTTTTGGATTTGGCAACAGTCTGGCAAGAAAACGATGGTATTTTAATAAATAAAATATTTAAAAATACTCAGTCAAAATATTTCTCAGATTGTAGCGGTATTACTAACGAAGATTCGGTAACAAAAATGATGATAGAAGACATGAGTAATTACTTGCCAAATGACATACTCTGTAAAGTCGATCGAGCTGCTATGAGTAATGGACTAGAAACCAGAGTTCCATTTTTAGATAAAAGAGTAATCGATTTTTCTTTTCAAATTCCTCTCTCAATGAAAATTAAAAATCAAAATTATGGAAATAAGTGGATATTGAGAAAAATACTAAGTGATTATGTCCCTGAACAATTAACAAATAAGCCTAAGAGTGGTTTTGAAGTTCCTATAGGAATGTGGTTAAGAGGCCCTTTAAAAATTTGGGCAGAAAATCTTATAAAAAAAGAAAGAATTGAAGCAAGTGGTTTTTTTAATTACGAAATAATAAAAAAATTTTGGGATGAACATCAAACAGGTCGTTATGATTGGACGCCCAGACTTTGGGGTGTAATTATTTTTCAATCTTGGTTTGAAAAAAATAGCCAATAAATGAACATTTATTATTTAATTTATTTTTTATTATTTTTATTAAGCTTAACCAAAAAATTTGAAATAAATAGCGATAATTATTTGATTAAAAAAAAAATTATTTTTTTTACTTTTTTATTATTATTTATATTTATTGGGTTCAGAGACGAAATTGGAGGAGATGATTTTAGATACCAGCTATATTATGAAAGTATTCATTTAGGTCTTGAAAACTTTAGCACTGGCACAGAGCATAAACAAAAACCTTTATTTTATTTTATTAATAGTTTCGCAAGTTTTTTTAATTTGGGAGTTGTTTTTGTTAATTGTGTTGCTGCTTTCATATTTTCTGTTTCACTAATTATTTTTTGTATTTTTTCTGGAAATTTGTTTTTGGGGTTAATGCTAGCAATGCCAATTTTAATAATAGTTATTGCCATGGGGTATGTAACCCAAAGTGTTGCACTTGCATTTTTGATGTTAGCATACTTGCAATTTATAAAAAATAATAAATTTTTTTTCATAATCCTTATTGTCTTAGGAGCAACGTTCCATCCTTCGGTGATCATATTTACTCCGTTGATACTAGCATTGATCTTGAGTAGAAATAATTTAAAGGAATCTTTTGTGTTAGCGCTTATTGGAACTACAATTCTTATAATTTTTTATGATTATTTTTATGAAATGGCAAACAATTATATTGGAAGCAATCTTGTTTCGAATGGTACTATTTTTAGATTAGTATTGAATTTTATGTCAGTTGTGATTTTTTCTTTTTTTATAAAAAAAGAAAAAATGCAAAAAAATTATAAAATCTTAATTTATTTCTATTGTATTTTGTCAACAGTGCTAATTGTGATTGTTCCTTTTGGCATCGGAACAACTGCGATCGACAGAATTGCATTATATCTTACTCCAATTCAAATATTAATTATTATTAAGTTTTTAAATTCAAATTATTCCATCCACAGCAGAAAAGCTGTCTCAAGTATATTCTTTATCATTTATTTAGTGTTTATGTTTGTGTGGTTTTCTTTTTCATATTACAGTCAAGATTGGATACCATATAGAAATATTATATTTTAATGATTAAAGTAATTCTATCCGCCAATTCCTGCTGGTATCTTTACAATTATAAAAGCAGTCTGATTAAAATACTCTTAAAAAAATATGAGGTTCATTGTCTAGCTCCAAAAGATAAGTACACCAAGTATTTAAAAAAAATGGGTGCTAAGCATCATCAAATAAAACTTCACAATACGAGCACAAACCCATTCAAGGAATTTTTATCAATAATTAATTTATTTTATTGTATAAAAAAAACAAAACCTAACGTGCTTCTCAATTTTACAATTAAAAATAATATTTATGGAACAATATGTGCTAAATACTTAGATATTCCATTTGCAAACAATACAGCCGGGCTAGGCAACAGTTTCGTAAATAGTAATTTAATTTTTTTATGTATAAGATTTATTTACGGACACTTCTTGAAGAAATCAGATTTTGTTTTCACCCAAAATAGAGATGATTATAAGTATCTAGTCCAAAATTTAAAAATATCAAAAAAAAAAATTTGCTTAGTTCCAGGATCAGGAATTAATACTAAAATAAATATTTACCAAAAAAAGAAAAATTTATTTTTTACTTTATTATATTTAGGAAGGTTTATTGAAAACAAAGGAATTTTAGATTTGTTTGAAGCTTTTCAAAATATCTATAAAAACGTTAAAACTATTAAATTAGTACTAGCTGGTTATAAAAAAAATGATAAATCTCAAATACCCTATGCTTTAATAAGAAAATTCAAAAAACATGAGGCAATTAGTGTTGTTAATTTTTCAGATAAAAATATTAAATTAATTAAAAACTGCAGTTGTGTGATACTGCCATCTTACAGAGAGGGAATGCCAAGATCACTCCTTGAAGCAGGTTTGTTAAAAAAAATATCCATAGCCGCTAATGTACCTGGCTGTAGAGATATTATAAAAAATGGATATAATGGATATTTATTCCAAAAAGGAAACGTATCCGACTTGGAAAAAAAAATAATGAAAGTTTATAATTTAAAAAAATTTCAGTTAAACAAAATACAAAATAATGCAAGATTAAGAGTTATTTCGCATTTTGATGAACAAGTAGTAATTCAAAAAACATTAAATTTTATAAAAAAAAGTATTTAAAAATCCAGATTCCACACTTCTCAAACAGGCAAACTAATAAAATCGAATATTATATTACGTTTAATATTTAATATGATAAATATCAATGAAATTTTGATAATAATTTTTTTTGGAAAAAAATTCTACATCCAGAAAGAGGTGGCAGATTTAGAAGTTCTTATAGAAAATTCATAGAAAGAATATTTAATTACTAAAAATTTTTCGAATGTCTAACCCAAAATATAATTAAAGACATAATGAGATATTTCGGCATTTCCTCAATTATATTTTCAAGATTATTTTAGAATATAAAATAATGACACACGAACCTGAAAATGGTAATTTTAAAATATTACAAAAATAAGTTTGCTAAAATGGAAAGAAAAATCCTTGTCAGTAAAAAGTTTTATGAAAAAAAAAATATCTATTATAGGGTTTGGTTACAATGTTAATAAAAATATTATACCAGCGTTAAAAAATTCTAAAAATTTAGAAATTGATAAAATTTACGTAAAAAAGAAAAGACAAAATAATACAAATTTTGTAAAATATGAATTTCAGTCAATAGATTCATTAAAAAATATAAAAAAGCATAGTTGGTTTTATGTTTCAACTCCTATCAGCAGTCATTACGCTATTGTAAAAAAATTAATTAATCTAAAAGTAAATGTTATATGTGAAAAACCTTTAACCGATAGTGTGCATAAAACAAAAACCTTGTTGAATTTATTGAAAAATAAACATCAAATAAGATTGATAGAGGTTCAAATGTATAAGTTTCACAAACTTTATGATTATTTTAAGAAATTTATTAAAAAAAACAAAAAAAAAATATCAGAGGTTAATTTGACTTTCAGGATACCTAAAGTAAACAGTCAAAACTCAATTTATTCAAAAAAAAAATCTGGCGGAGCGTTGTTTAGCTTGGGTTTTTATCCCGTTACAACAGCAATTGATATTTTTGGGTATCCTAAAAATATTAAATCAAATTTAAAATTTTGTAAAAAAAAAAATATTGATATAGAGGGAAGTTTTGCTTTAAAATATTCTAAAATTATTTGCAATGGTACTTGGGGTTTGGGTTTAAATTATGAGAACAAAGCTCAAGTTATTTTCAAAGATAAAACAAGTTTTGTCTTTAATATGTTTTATGCCAAAAATAAAGACGTAAAATGTACTGTTGAAAAGGTTAATAAAAAAAATAAAATAACCAAAACTTTCCAAGTTGGAAAAGACAATCAGTTTTTAAATATGATAACTACTTGCGTTTATGATAAAAATAAAAAATATAATATTAATGATAAAAATGTTCAGACAATTATGCTTCTAAAAACTATACAAAAAAATTTATAAAATGAAAATAATAGTGACAGGAGGCTGTGGTTTTATAGGATCGTGCCTAATTAAATATTTATTAACCATACCCAATATGCAAGTAATTAATATTGACAAACTTACTTACTCCTCAAATTTATTATCATTAAAAAACTTTGTTAATAAAAAAAATTATGTTTTTAAAAAATTCGATATTGTAAATACATCTAAAGTATTAGCCGTTTTAGAAGAATTCAAACCAAATGGAATAATTAATCTTGCAGCCGAAACGCATGTCGACCGATCCATTGATAACCCAGATGTATTTCTTAAAAGTAATATTTTAGGAACCCATTCATTATTAGAGGCTACAAGAATTTATTTAAATAAAATAAAAAATAAAAATTTTAAGTTTGTTCATATTTCTACAGATGAAGTTTATGGAGAATTAAAAAGAAAACAAAAAAAATTTAGCGAACAAAGTAATTATTGTCCAAAATCTCCCTACTCTGCTTCCAAAGCTAGTTCAGATCATTTAGTTTTATCTTGGTTTCATACTTATAAAGTTCCAACAATAATAACTAATTGTGGTAATAATTTTGGTCCTTCTCAACACCCAGAAAAACTTATACCGCATACAATTTTATCTGCATTAAATAATAAAAAGATAACTGTTTACGGAAATGGACAAAATATTCGCGACTGGATTTATGTTCAGGATCATGTTGAGTCAATATATCAAATTTTTAAGAAAGGTATTGTAGGAGAAAAATATAACATTGGAGCTAATAATGAGTTAGCTAATATTGATGTGGTTAAATTTATTTGTAATATTTTAGATAAAATTAAACCTTTAAAAAAAGAAAGTTATAAAAACCTCATTGCCTATGTTTCTGATCGACCTGGACACGATTTAAGATATGCTCTGAATACAAGCAAGATCAATAATACAATCTCATGGAAATCTAAATATAAATTTTACGAATCATTATTGTCAACAGTAATTTGGTATATTGCAGAATTTCCCAAATGGAAAAAGGGACTAAAAAAAAAATATCACTTAAGAAGAATCGGTACAATCAAAAGTTAATTTTTTTAAATCTATAATGATTACAATAGCTGTCTTTGTCTATTGTTCATGTGTGGGTCTTCCAATAATTAGAAGAGCTGAAAACTAATGTTTTAATTCAAACTATAAAATTAACCATTATAGTGTTGTTTTATATAAATTATATTTGCATTTGCAAATTCGTAAAGCGCAGAAATAATTTTGCTATTTTTTTTGTGTTATGTGATTTCGATATTCGGCAATAGAAAAATTGCCAATTAGAATTAAAATTATCCAGAATACAAAACTTAACAAAACAGCAATTACAGTATTCTGATAATTCAAATTATTTTCAGGTTGCATTTCTTCGGCCACAACAAACTTTAAACGGTCTGATTTTACAATATCCAGAATTGTTAGAACACTTTGTTTTAATTTAACATTTCTTGTCTTTTCTGATGCTTTTGATAATTCTGAATAAACAAAATATTCTGTAATGTTTTCTTGTTTTTTAGATTTAAACGTCTCGGAGCGTTCTGCTGAAAAAAGATCCACATTTTCTTGTGCCGTAATAGACCGCTGAACCCCTATCTCGATTGCTGGCAGCATCACATTTTCTATATGATCTAAGTATTTATTTGAAACTATACGATTTATATTTTTCAAAGAAGTGTAAAATTTTTTTTTTTCGATTTCTAATTTTTCTTCATTTCTGGCATTTATTGTAGCAGTGTAAGTCAATTTTTGACCAATTACATCGTAGCCTCTTTTGAAATTAATAAAAGATATCCCTTTCGCTAATATTTTTGTAGCAGAAAAAAAGAAAATATCTTTGTCATGAACACTTTTCCACAATTTCAATTCGTTCCCAAGTAAATTTTCCATTTGAATTAAAGACTTTCTAAATTCAATATATGCATTTTTATTTTCCAAAGACCAGTTCTTGGGTGGTATGGCTTGATTGGGAGATGTTAAAACAATTCTAGCAGAATGATTTCCGCCTGTATAAAACATATAAACAAATAAAAGAGTGATGGTTAATAAAGAAACCACAGAAACTAAGCTTTTGTTTAAAAAAAGATTTTTTTTTATACTTAAAAATTGAGTAATATAATTCATTAAGTAATTATTATCACAAATTCTATATTAAAAAAATATTAATTTTAAAATTTTTTTTATACCTAGGCAAATAACAACAAAGAAGATTTTATAAAGATTTGAAGAGTTGGTTGCGGGGCTTGGATTTGAACCAAGGACCTTCAGGTTATGAGCCTGACGAGCTACCAGACTGCTCCACCCCGCGATATTATTAAAAAATAGTTAATTTTTGAATATAATTTATATTTGTATATTATAATTATAAAGCTAGTGCTATATTTAATTATTATAATAATGCTGTTCAAAAACACTTCTAATAAAAAAATATTTCTAACTATAGATTTTGAAGATTTGTATTTTGATTACAAAAGATCATTAAAAATAAAGGAAAATAAAGATTTTAAGGAAAAAGCTCTTTGGGATTGTTATGAGCTAATTTCTAAGAAATTAGAATTCTTTCAAAAAGATCTTAAAATTACTTTTTTTTGCACGGGGGTACTTGCAAAACAATTTCCAGATTTAATAAGAAAAATTAGCCGTGACGGACATGAGATAGCCTGTCATTACTTTTACCATGACCATGCCAACAAAGATGAAATTAATAGTTTTGAAAAAAATATAAATTTTGCATTAGAATCATTATCAGCATGTGCATTAAATAAAATCAATGGGTTTAGAGCTCCATATTTTTCATTAAATTGCAAAGACCATGAACACTATAAAATTTTATCAAAATATTTTTTATATGACTCTTCTTTAAATACTTTCAAAGAGGAAGATTATAAATTGTTAGATATTGCAGTAAATAACAAGCTTATTTTTGTTCCAGTAACAAACTATAGTTTTATGAACTGCATTAATATTCGATTAGGTGGGACGTATTTTAAAATTTTAAATAAAAAGACAATAGATTTGATCTATAAATTTAATATAACTAAAAATTTATTACCTATAATTTACCTGCATCCTTATGAATTTGATCACTCGAAATCTTTTTTAGTTCCGTACAAAGAGCTTAGAAAAACAAAAGAAAATTTAAAAAACTATTTTAGACAGTATTTTTGGTGTTTGTTTAATAAAAATATCTCATCTAATTTAAATGCAGTCAGCAAGGAATATGAATTTGGCGGTCGATTAATGGAGGCTGTTAAGTAGAAAAATGTACTTTCTTGGTCTATCCACAATGGGTAATAGCGCTGCATGCCTATTTAAAAACAACAAACTACTTTATGCGATTGAAGAAGAAAGATTATCAAGAATTAAAAATGATTCATCTTTTCCAAAGCTTGCAATCAAAAAAATATTAAAGGAAGAGGGAATATCAATTACTGATATAAATATAGTATATGTGTATTGGCAACCTTGGAGATTATTTACCAGATTTATTGCTGTTACAAAAAAGCTTTTTTATCCCTCTCAATTAAAAAATATTTTAATAAAATCTTTTTCAACTTTTTTTTACAATAATAAAAATCAAAAACAAAATGGTAGTAGTTGGATCGATTTATTTTTTCTAAAAAAATTTATAAATAAAAATTTTGGAAATTGGAACGGAAAAATTAAGTATGTAGACCACCATCTTTCGCATATACTTTATTCAGCCTCAATTAACAATTTTAAAAATTCTTTAATACTATCCTATGATGGAGGTGGAGAAGAATTCTCAACTGTTTTAGCGGTAAATAAAAATTACAGACTAGCAAATATAAAAAAGATTAGATGGCCCAATTCCCTGGGTCATTATTATAGTTTTTTTACAGGTTTTTTAGGTTTTCAAATGCTAGAGGGAGAATATAAAATGATGGGCTTGGCTCCTTACGGAAAGCCAAGGTATGAAAAAATTATTCTAGAAAAAATTTTAAAAATTTTACCAGACGGAAATTATGAATTTAATCACAATTTGTGTAGTTATCATAATGCATTAGAAAATAATTTTGATAAAGAATTTATAAAAATTTTCGGCAAACCAAGATTAAATAACAACATCATCACCAAAAAACACATGGATATTGCATCTAGTGTTCAATCTGTTTTTGAAAAAGTTCAATTGCACATGTTAATTTGGGCAAAGAAACAATATCCAAAAATAAATAATCTTGTAATAGCTGGTGGCTGTGGACTCAATGTTTCAGCCAATGGATTTATCTTAAGGAAAAAACTTTTTAAAAAAATATCCATTCCCCCAGCTCCTCACGATGCTGGATGCAGTATTGGCTCAGTTCTTTATCGTTTTTACTCTCTTGGCAATTTTGCTCTAAACTTTTCTAAGATTAAAAATATTTCAAATCCTTATCTTGGCTTTCGCTATACTGACAAGGATGTTTTAGAAATCATCAACAAGAAAAAATTTTCTATACCCAAAAAAATTAAAAATAAAAAATTATTTTATTATTTTTTATCAAAATCTTTAGCCAGAGGAAAAATAATAGCATGGTTCCAGGGTAAGGATGAATTTGGTCCGAGAGCGCTTGGGGCAAGGTCCTTTTTAGCAGACCCAAGAAATGTTAAAATAAAAAATTCAATTAATTTAAAAATTAAACAAAGAGAAAAATTTAGACCCTTTGCACCCTCTATTTTGAACACAAAAGTTAATGCATATTTTGATATAAATCAAAAAAGCCCTTACATGAATATTGTAGCAAATGTTATTCGAAACAAGATGGCATCCATACCTTCGGTTGTTCATCGTGGTACATCACGAGTACACTCTGTTTCAAAAGCCTTGAATAAAAAATATTACAATTTATTAAATTTTTTCTTTTTACAGACCAAGGTTCCGATACTTTTAAATACTTCATTTAACATTCAAGAACCCATAGTTTCCTCGCCTTTAGATGCAATCAATACATTCATGAAAAGTAAAGTAGATTATCTAGTCATTGAAGATTATGTATTTGACAGCAAATGGAGAAATAAAAACATGAAGTTGCATGATCTTTAACTTAAAGAGAGAAGCTTGCAGTATGTTTGCTTGTAATGACATATCGTTTAATCATGAAAATCCAGTAAGAGGAGAAACATCTATAACTAGAAAAATTATAGATAGCTCTATTATAAAAAAATACGTGTGGAAACTTAAAATTATCTTGCAAAATAGTTCTAAAATAGTGTACGCAAATTATCAAAAAAAATAAATTTATTATGAGCCAATATATTGTAATAACTGGTGGAGCTGGCTTTGTTGGCTCCAATTTAATAAAATATTTATTATTAAAAACAAAAAACAAAATTATTAGCATCGATAATTACTCCTCAGGATCCATAAATAATCACGTTAAAGACAAAAGAGTTAAATATATAAATTCTAATACAAATAATATTGAAAAGAAATTGAATAAATTTAAAAAAAAAATAAAAGTCCTTTTTCATTTTGGAGAGTTTGCAAGAATTCACCAAAGTTTCATAAATACGAAAGATTGTTTTTCCTCCAACATTTCAGGAACCTCAAATGTCTTCTATTTTTGCCTTAAAAACAAAATTAAAATTATTTACTCAGCAACTTCTGCAAGTTTAGGAAATAAGGGTAACGACCAAAGCTTATCACCATATGCCTTCACTAAATCAAAAAATTTACAATTATTAAATCATTTAAAAAAATGGTTTGGCTTATCCTATGAGGCTTTGTACTTTTATAATGTATATGGACCAGGACATATCAGGGAGGGAGCAATGGCTACAGTTATAGGAATTTTTGAAAAACAATACTTAAGAAAAAAACCACTGACCGTTGTTCGTCCAGGAACGCAGAGCCGAAAATTTACTCATATAAATGATACTATAAAAGGATGTTATTATGCGTGGAAACAAAATAAGAATAGACACTATAGTCTTTCGCATATGAGATCTTATACAATTAAGAAAGTTGCCAGTTTTTTCACCAAAAATATAAAACTGATCCCAGTAAAATTGGGTGAAAGAAAAAAGTCCTTAATCACAAAAAAAATAGGAAAAATAAAAATTTATCCTTTCCAGTGCAAAACTAATCTGCAGTCATATATTAAGAAATTCAAAAAAAATTCGAGTATCTAATTTATTGGTAGAATGCTTTGTTGACACTGAGAGGTTGTAAGTTTAAATCCTCCTACACTAGTTAAAAATCAAGTTTTTTCAGTCTGTTCTTTCTACATTAGTCAAAAATCGATTTTTTTCATTCTATTCTTCTACTTTACATTTTGCATCTTAATGAGTATAAGACTTTGCCTGGTGATTATTGCGAAGAGGTCATACCCGATCCCATTCCGAACTCGGAAGTCAAGCTCTTCAGCGCCGATGGTACTTTGCCTTAAGGTATGGGAGAGTAG
>Ga0114995_10001991_pt1 | contig 14205 bp, 23 predicted proteins | sample ArcticOcean_MG_C_11_FD_87038 | JGI IMG/M metagenome (GOLD analysis project Ga0114995, IMG submission 87038) | Marine microbial communities from western Arctic Ocean - ArcticOcean_MG_CB2_154 | ecosystem: Environmental > Aquatic > Marine > Oceanic | place: Arctic Ocean: Canada Basin | collected... | reverse complement strand
AATGAAAATAATAATGAAAATAATAATGAAAATAATAATGAAAATAATAATGAAAATAATAATGAAAATAATAATATAGATATAGAAAATAAAGTCGAAATTACCAAACCACTCGATGGTGTTCATGAATGATTATTCTTATTTTTTTTTCTAAAAATTTTTGAAATAAGTTTATATAAATGAATTAGTATCATAATACCTCCAATAATAGCTAATGATATATATATATATTCTGGTACATTTTTATTTAATGCAAACAAATATGATACATATGAAAAATATGCAAGAATAATTGTCCAATGTGTTAAATTAATAGCATGATAATATATATGTAATTTATCCATTTTTGGTATATTTACAATAAATGGAATCATTAAGGTAAAACCTATCAATATTTTTTTAAACAATTCATTTTCTCTATTAAAATTAATATATATCATAATAGGACCTATCAGTAATATATGCATTAAATTTACAGCAATCATATATTATATAATAAGAATAAATAATAAAATTAATATTAATATTAAAAATAAATAGAACATAAAATATATTAATATAATATATATGACAGATTCAGTTGTGGGCTATGTTACCAAAAGTAATGCTTTTTTTGATTTAAGATTTTTGAATCCATTAGAAAAATTTGGTTCTGATAAATATTTTGGCCAAAGATATGGATATGTTCAATTTATTTTTATAGGATGTACTATACTTAGTTTAGTAATGGTTGGTGTTTACTCAAAACAAAATGAAACTTTATTATTAAGAATGTTTTTATTATGTGTTAGTTATTTTCTATTATATTATAATATTTCATGTTTATTAGTTCCTAATAATCACGAGCGCTGTTGGATGTTTGTTTGGTTATTTTTAATAAGTGTAATAATTTCAACCGCATTATCTATTTTTGGTGAATCATTAATGGTAAATATAAAAAATGTATTAACTGGTGGTGGTAGTTGTGGTAGCCACAAGAAAAAGGATGATAAAATGAATGGTGGTGGTAGTTGTGGTAGCCACAAGAAAAAGGATGATAAAATGAATGGTGGTGGTAGTTGTGGTAGCCACAAGAAAAAGGATGATAAAATGAATGGTGGTGATACATATAGTGAAGAGCAAGAAATAGAAGAAGAAATAGAAGAAGAAATAGAAGAAGAAATAGAAGCAGAAATAGAAGCAGAAATAGAAGCAGAAATAGAAGAAGAAAACGAAGAAAAAATTAAAAAAGAAGTTGAAAAAAAAACAAAAAAAAATCATAAGAATAAAAAACAAAATAAAAAAATGGGTGGTTATGGTGTTAAAAAAAATAAAAAAATAAACAATGCATTCGAACACGAGGGCGGTTACTTTAAGTTTTAAGTAAATTATTAATATATTTTAAATTATAATAATATTTTTTTTTTATTTTTATTATATATATATATATATGATTAATAATATGTATACTAGTGAAATTAATATTATTGGAACTAATGAAAATAATATTATTGGTGGAGATGAAAATAATATTATTACGAAATTAAAAAATTTATTTTCAAAAATACCAATTATATATTATGGTATATTTTTCATAATTATAATGATTATTTATTTTTATACTACGGGTGGTTTAACATTATATAATAAGATTACAAAAATAAAAGATCAAGTTATGGAAGACGATGTATTATTTAAAAATGAAGTAGTTCGATTTAAATATAAAAAATTACTTTTGCTTCTCGGTGAACCGTCTTTAGTAGAGACACATAAAAGTTTTTATACAGAGTCTGTTACTTGGAAAGATGAGTTAGACAATGAAAATTTTAAATATGGTAAGTATAATGGTTTAGATTATATTAGATTAAATGGTTATGTAGCTCGTAAAAATCATCCAATTCCAGCACCAGTTTATGTAATTGTTGGCAAATATATAAATGTACCAGAGCATTTATATGGACCATTAAAATATGCTTCACCTACTATTAATATAGAACAAATATATATACCTAAAAAACATAATTTACATTATGAAAAAACTGGAATTAAAAAAGTATCTTTAGTAACTGGAAGTTGTGCTAGTATCACTATTTCAGCTATAACAATTAAATTTGTAGAAGATATGATTGAAGAATATAAAAATAATCAAACTATTTCCATGGATTTAAATACAAGATTTAGAAAAGAATATAATCTTCGCGTATTAACATATTTATGTGGAAAAGGAATTACACCTAGCATCCCATGGTATTCAGCAGATAATTTTAATGAAGAAGAAAAATATAATTCTGGTTCAGATAAATGTAAAATTTTTAAGTCTGAAAAACAAGAAGACGATTCTATTACGGATGGCGATAAAGTTAATAAAATAATTGATTCAATTGATAATAGTATTAGTCGTAATTACTTAACTAAAGATGATATAAAAAATTTATTAAAACCTAAACATACTGAAAATGAAAACAAGAACGAAACTGAAGAACAAAGTGAAACTGAAGGTATACAAAGTGAAACGGAAGGTATACAAAATGGTGGAAGTGATAAAAAAAAAACAAGAAAAAAAAAAAATAAAAAGAAAGATAAAAAATGTGATGCATATGAAACTGCTGATAATTGTAATAATGATTCTGATTGTATATGGGATAATGGATGTTCTAAAAAAATATGTCATAACGCATCCGATAAAGAATCATGTGAAAGTGATGAAATATATGCTACAAAGTGTTATTGGGATAACTTAGATGAATTAAACAAATGTAAGCACAGACCATCATAAATTAAATATGAATTTTAATTCTATTAATATCTAATGCTATTCCATATAACTCCGTTTTACTACCTAGTTCATGAATTAATTGTCTTATATAGAATCCAGATGATACATGTGCTTCAAAAGTACTAATCCATACATCTTTTTTTTTATCATAATCCATCCATTGTTTTCTAATTATATCTTGACGAAAATTATCCTTAATATTTTTCATTTTATCTATATTTTCTATAATTTCTTTTTTCAGAATATTCATATTTTTTTTTTCTGTATGATAATATTTTATATATTTTACTGATACTGTCTTATATGGAATTTCTATTTCATCTAAACGATTTAAACTAGTCCATTTCCATAATGGATATCTTACACCATTTTTATTATGAACTGTTCGTGCAGAATATTTATGAAAATATTGTTTGTAACTACCTTCATATTCTTCTATATATTTTTCAATATTATTTACTACACTTTTTATTATATTTTCATTAATATTTTTTTCTTCAGTAATTAATCCTAATGTATCATCAGTATCTGTTTGAAATCCCCAAGCAATTTTGAATTCATATGTTTTTTCATGATCTAGATTTTCATCCATTTTCTTACAATCTTCATCAAATAATAACAATAATTTACCACGAGCCATCGGATCCAATTTACCACAAATACATACTTTACTCTTTTTTAATTTATTTTTATAATCTTCTGCAATTTTTGTACCTAGAATACCCGTTGGTTTTTCAACAAATAACATTTTATTTATTAGTTAAATTTATAAAATCAATTTGATAATTAATCTTAATATAAGTCTGAATATTTTATATTAATATAATTCTGAATATTTTATATTAATGTTACTTATTAAATTTACTTAAGATATTATTAATAAATTATAAGAAATCTCTGAATGTCAAAAACCTAACCCTACTTTTTTCTGGGAAAACGGCATTTTTCTTTATTATTTAAAAATTTTGTAAAGGATTTTCTGAAGAAAAAAATTTTCAAAAAACTTTTTTTTTTTGAGTTTCCCCCCCCCCCTCTTTCAAAATTTAACTAATTAGTTAACTAAATTAGTTAAATTAGTTAAATCTTTCCACACAAAAATTTAGTTAATTAGTTAAAAATTAGTTAAAATTTAACTATTTAAAAATAATAATATATTATATAGTATATATGGTAGAATATAAGTGTTTTCGTTGTGGTTATATTACTAAACAAAAAACACATTTAATTAATCATTTAAATCGTAAAAATATATGCAAACCATCACTAGTAGATATTAGTATAGAAGAAATAAAAAATTACTATAAATTTAATACATCCACAATTAGTCCACAAAAATCCACAATTTTACACCCAAATCCACATAATTTAAATAAAATTAGTCCACAAAAATCCACAATCACTCCACAATTTTCCACAATTAGTCCACAAAAATCCACATTATTTAATAAGGAAACTTGTTTATATTGTAATAAGACATTCTCTAGAAGTGATAGTTTAAATAGACATCTTAATACTTGTAAAAAGAAAATGACAGAAGAGTCAAAAATTATAAAAGAAAAAGAAAATGAGATTCATGAATTAAAAGAAATGGTAGAAAAATTATTATTGGAAACCAAAGTAAATAATATTACAAATAATACAAATAATACAAATAATACAAATAATACAAATAATTCAACTAATAATAAGGATAGTTTTAATACCAATAATACAATTATTATAAATAATTATGGTGATGAAGATACTAAATATATTACAAGTGATTATATATTAGGGTTATTAAAAAATAAACCGGCAAAATCAATACCAGAACTGATAAAATATACTCATTTTAATGAAGCTCATCCAGAAAATCAAAATATAAAAATTACAAATAAAAAAGAACCATATGTAAAAGTTCGTAAAAATGACAAATGGGAGTTACAAGATAAAGATGAAACTATATCAGATCTGATAGATCGACAACAAGTACATTTAATGGATACTGTTGTAGAAAAAAAAATAGAAACAGATTGCAATCAATCCGAAAAAAAAAATATAGAACGCTGTAATGAATTATATAATGAAGAAGAGAAAGAATATATGAAACGTTTATATAATGAAAGTGAACTAATACTTATTAATAATTCATAGAATATTTTTGTTTTTTTAGAAAATAAGAACTTCCCATTCATAAGCATTTATTTTTTTCATTATCAACATTCGTTTTTTTGGCCTTGATTCAACTTTCATATTTGGTGGAAGCATAGCTATCATATGAGCGGGCCAACATGGTTTATAATATTGCATTCCTTCATAAAAATATGAATCTTCGGGTTTAAATTCTAATTTTGGATATGCCTTATTTAATTTACCTCCACGATCGGGGAATACACCACTAATTTCATCTGTAATATTTTTTTTTTCATTAAATTTTAAATATTTATAAAGACCTTCTTTAAACTCATCTATTGAATTTAAATTCGGAATATCAAAACTATAATCCACATTTGGAATCATATGACAGTTAGGTTGTAAAATATGAGCGGTAATACTCAGCATACTAATGTGACTGTATAGTAATAAAAATTATAGAAAAACCGATTTAAATACCGAAGAAATATTCATATTCCTCAATGGTTCGTTTTCGCATTATTTTTGCTAAATATTCTAAATTATTTTCAGTAATATTTGAAATAGAATTATATTTTTGTCTATCATTTTTTACATTTGGAGAAAAATTATCAATAAAATTATTCAATGTATTTTGATCTTCATAATGGAAAATATCATACCACCATAATGCTTGATAAAAATCAGTATCGTTTTTTTCTTTTGCTTCCTTCATTTTAATAGCAATATTTTGTCCATTAGATGAAATAATAATACTTTCGAGATAATTACGATGAGTCATTTTGTTTATTAAATAAATAAATACAAAAAAAATCAATTTTAATATTTATTGATACTATAGAATATTTAATAAAAATCATTAAAAGTTTTAAATTGATTTAAATATTTATTAATTATTAATATGGTGATATATAATAATAGATCTATTGAAGATCGTAAATTATTTCGAAAATTATTTGAAAACTCTATAGGAGTTTTAAGACAATCAGAGCAAGAAATAATTTTAGAAAAACTACTACATATTTGTGAACCACATATTTTTGAAGAATTTCCATATAGACTTAAATTTAAAGGATATGGTGGGGTTGAAGAAAAACCATCTATTTATGGTAATAATTATATTATAAATAGATTATATAGGTGTTCTCGAGTAGATAATATAGATGATAATGGATCTTCTTATTTTGAATCATTCCATATAACAATATTAGCAATTATTGATAATATACCAGTACGATCAACATTTTATATAATATGGAAAAATATAGCATATTCTTTAGTGGCATCAGATAATATGAACGACCTCTTATGTATTTCACCGAACCATATTAATGCTAACATATTTAAATATCAATCTATTTAATAAATAATTTTACACCTTTAACATTTAAAACGCCGAACTTATTTATAATTTTTTAAAGTTTTTTTTATCTTCAAAAAATACATCATCTATATTATCATTCATTCTATTTTTAGTATTTATTCACATAATAAAAATAAATATATAACATAAAAAACAATAACATATTTATCGGATGATATATTTTTATCTATAATAAAAAAAATAGAGTATGGTATACAAGATTATACATTAAGACCAATTAATAGAATTTATCGATATTTATGTTTAAAAAATGCTAATTTAACTGGAGCTATATTGGATAAAACTATTTTTAGTAATACTATTACTGAAGATATTATTTTAGATAAAGTTATATTAAATGCATATAATATTCTTATATTTTTTTTATATTTATTACTTGTAATTTTTTGTAAATTTGTAAAATTATATATAGCTATAAAAAAACTTAACAAAAATAATATATTACTTATAATTTCTAATTTTTCTTCATTCAATGCCCTTAAAGTAATAGATAAACTTAATAGTATTCCGCAACCATGATGTAAATAAATTCTCAATTCTCAATTATATACTATTTTTATTTTATTTTATTTTATTTTATTTTATTTTAAACTATCTTCAAAAATAATATTTATTCTATTGAAAGTATTAATAATAGTATTATTTAAATTATTATAATCAAAATAATCATTTTTATTAATAAAAACTATTAATATATTAAATAAATATTTTAATTCATTATAAGTTTTTTTTACCATAGTTCTAATAGTAAATTTATCATCAAGAATATATGTATTAAAATATATATTAATCCTATTTATTTTTAATATTATATCCATTTCTTTATTTAATAAATTTTCACGAGTAATATACATTTTTTTTCTAGTAAATATTTGCGAGTCAATTGGTGGTAATTTTGGTTGAAAAGGTCCGAAGGTACTACTCATTATTGATATTTCTAACTTTATACTATAGTTTTAGTATAAAATAATCAATTTTAAATTCATTATAATAAAATAATTTTTAATTATTTATTAGTAGTATGGAGTCATTACCATTAGAAATACTAGTCAATGAATTTACATATCAAAAACAATGCAGTGATTTTAATATGTAAGGTTCATACTGTATTAAGCATTATCACAAAAATAAAGAATATTTATTAAATTTACGAAAAAAAAATTTATAATAATAACATAAATATTATTTGTACACCTATACATAAAAATATAATTAATTATTTACCATAAATTAAATCAGATACATTATCTGGTATATCTATTTTTATTACTGTTTTATGATAATGATCCTTAAATAAACGCATATAATACCCTCCTTTTTGTGGTTCAATATTTACCGGTGTTTTACTATAATGTTCATAATGATATACTGATTGACTAAATTTTTTTTTAGACATATTCTATTTTACTTATATTTATATTTATATTTTTAAATAGTATAATCTATTTTTTTTTATTTTTTTTTATTAATATCTTCATCAACAACAATTTTTTCACTATTATTCTTATTTTTATCATCTTCAAATAATGATAATCTACCAGTCTTAACTAAATATCCTATGGTACCTAAACTTCCTAATACAGCTAATATACCAGATGTAACAAAAATATGTTTTCGTGTTATATGTGTTTTTAAATAATTCGTATAATATTCCATTATATATACATTATACTAATATTTTTTCTATATAATAAATAATAATAAATAATAATAAATAATAATAATAAATAATAATAATAAATAATAATAATAATAATAAATTAGATTAATCGAGTATCATCACCTAAAGTACAATTTATAAATTTTAATTTATAAGAAGATGAACTGAGATCTTGTGGACTTATTATAGTCCATGCTATATTTTTATCTAATAATCCTAGTTTAACAAATATAAATGTTACTAATGCAGAACACCAATAAGTATTTTCTTTTTGAGTATTTCCAATATTTAATTGTAATACTCCTTTAATCCAATCAACTGGATTAAGATCATATGGTATATTATGAACTGTTGAATGTATTTCTATAATTTTTTTATAAAATTTATCATCACGAATACAACTTAGTTTTCTAACATAAATCCGACCTTTATAATTTTTTATTTTTTCTTCTAAATTTATTATTTGAACTCCTTTTTTTATGCGATGATTTTCTGGATCTGGTGTATGTTCTCTTTCTGATTCTAATAAATAAATACCTTTGAATGTAGCATCACCTAAATTTGGATTTTTAAGAACCACCCCAACATGACTATATATAGAATCCGTACAATATTCTACAATATATGATAATAAATAATCACCATTAAATAAAATAATATCACCCGTTTCTAAATCTTCTAATTTCATTATTTATATTATTTATATTATTTATATTATTTACATTATTTTTAATATTTTAAATAAATATAGTATATATGGATAAATTATTATATAATTATTTTGGTTATAATGAAGATTCATTTAAAAATAAAAATGCAAGATTAATACAAAAAACTTATCGTCATTATCGTATGTATAATATAGAAAAAAAATGTGATATGATGAAATATGGAAAATATTTAGTATATATGAATGATAAAAAATTAGACAATGAAACTAAGGATGAATTAGAATATTGGAAAAATAAGCGTCATTTTATAAAAAATGATAATAAAATAAAAGTTATTTTGAAAGATTATGAAATAATAAATAATAAATAATAAATAATAAATAATAAATAATAAATAATAAATAATAAATAATAAATAATAAATAATAAATAATAAATAATAAATAATTGTATATTTAAAAAAAAATTAATAAAAATAATAGATGTGGTTTTATCTAATACCTATATTTCAAGAATATTTAGTTATTTTAAATATTTATAATGGAGATTTATTAACTTTTATTCATACGGATATAGAATATAGTATAATTGATATGTTAACACTAATTTATTTATGTTATAATTATTATAACAATAATAATATTATCAATAATAACAATCTATTAATTGATATATGCTTTGTATTTTTAGCATTTATTGCACATATACAATGGTATTTACATAATCCTTTTACTAAATGGCCGTATTGGTGGCCACCAGAAAAAAGTGAGAATGATATTCGCCATAGAACAGAATATTATGATACTCATGTAATGTGTTTTGCAATTTATTTATTATTATTTTTTCACAATTATAATATATTATATAGAAATAACTTAATAACTAATAATTAATTTAAGTTAATTTAAGTTAATTTATTTTTAATTAGAATATATTATAATTGTGAAAAAATAATAATAAATTATTAAAAAAAATATAGAAAAAATAGTGTTAAAATAAAGTTTAGTCAATTATAATTTGTTTTAATTTATATATTTCTCTATCATAATCTTCAGGTCGCCCACGAGGATTGCAGATAAAATGTACATTATCTATATATTTTTCCCATTCTGTATGTGTATGTCCAAATATCCAATGTTTTACTTTATTATATTTAGTTAATTCTAACAATTTAGTATTTAATTCTGTTGCTAATTCTATTTTATCTTTATTATCATCAAAAAAATCTTCACTAGGTAATGTATGTGTTACAATAATAATATTTTCTATAGAATCATCATTCATATATTTTTTTATATTATTATTTAAATATTTAAATTCTTCAATAGATTGTTTTATGACATTATTAACAAAAGTATCAGTATCATTTTTTTTTAAATGTGGTATCCATTCATCAAAATAATTATTACATTTTTCAATGCTAGTTTTATCGGAATTATTATAATCCCACCAACCACAACATCCTATAAAAACCGTTTTATTAATAATATATGGATTATTAGATAAATATATAATTTTATCATTATTTATAAGATTATCTATATATTTTTTTTCATATAAATTTGGATATGTGTGAACATGTTCATGATTACCATCTACAAATAATATTTTTTCATAGTATTTTGAAATTTCATTTAAATATTCAATACTAGATAATAAATTATCGGAAATATCTCCAGCTACAATTAAATATTCAGAATTAGATTTTTTAAATTCAAATGGATAATTCTTAATCTGACCACATGGATATTTATTGTTATATTTATTTGACCATTGATCTATATGTAAATCACTACATATATCTATTTTTTTCATTTTATTTTTCTATTATAATTTTAACATATAATATTTTTATAAATTAATTTAAATACTAGTAATTATTTCAAATTCCTCATCTGTAAATCCATAATGACTACCATTTTGTTCATCTATTTTAAGATTTTTATTACATGTGTTATATGTATGTAATAAATGAACTAATACACCTTCCCAATTTATTTCTTTACATTTATTTACAGCATTTTTAATAAAAGCCTCTCCTTCATTTATTTTGTCATTTTCATCAAATTTATTATTATGCCAAAAAGATTTCTTAAATGTTAAAGATGCTTCAGCAACTTTTTTCTCTAAGGGATATTCTACTGGTGAAACATTAATAATACTACTATATTTGTTTATATGGAAACATCCAATGGTTGAACAAAATACGCAATCTTTACCAGACTTTAACAAATTTCCAACACGATTTAATAATGAATCTGGATAATAGTAATCATCATCATCCATAAAAGCAATAATTTCATGATTTGCTAATCGCACACATTCATTTCGTTTCCATCCAATTGTCTGTTTTTTTTTGTAATGATAATATTTAATATTTTCTCCCTTAGGCAATGCGTCTTCTATTTTATCTGTACCATCATCAACTACAATAAATTCTATTTTATCCTTAGGATATGTTGTATTATTATAATTCATTTCAACTAATTTCATAAATTTTCTACGATTATATGTTGGCATACATACAGAGATATTAGGTAAATCAGCAGTATCCATATAATTATTAATTTCGGGCATTTTAATAGTTTTAAATTTTTTACATACAGATAATACTGATTTATAAAATACATTTACATCTTTAGAATCCATATTTAAATTAATTACTTCCTTTCTTAAAAATGATTCTATTATTTTATCATCTTTATTTTGTACTAAAATATGATCATAATTATCTAGTTGAGGCTTCCATGATTGTATAAAATGTAATTTATCAAAAACAAATATATTATTTTGAGAATAATCAATCAATAAATTATTAATATATCCATAGAAAATATTAATATTTGCCGGTGCACATTTATAATCTAAATAATGTACAATATTTCTATCATAATTTCCACTTTTATAACGCACCGCAAAACCTTCATATAATTTTTCACATCCTTGTAAAAGATTCTTATCATTTTTATCTGTTATAAAATTAATTATCATTTATATATATATTTACTATAGTTGTCTATAAATATATTAACATTTATATTTAGACGGTTCTATCAGTATTAGTTATAAATTCATATATTTTATCCATACAAGTCTTACCTATTGGATAATAACTGCCACTATCATTATTGCAAATATAGTATACAAAAATACCAATAAGAATTAAAATAAATAAAACTATCCCTAAAATTATAAATAATTCCTTGTTTTCATCAAATATATTTTTATTATTATTATGTTTGCTGCCTCCTTTTGTTTTTTTAATCTTCTTATTCATGTCTTATATTATAAATAAGAAAATATTTATTAAATAAAATAACTTGCAGTTAATAAATTAATAAATTAATAAATTAATAAATTAATAAATTAATAAAAAAAATATAAAAAAATATATAATTAAAGAATAAAATCTTATATTAAATATAATGGCTCATCTTAGTTCAAATATGAGAATTGGTGCTATGATTTTTTATTCCATTTTAACATTTTTTGTTGGTCCTTTAGTTACTAGACCATTTATGGATGAACATCCAGATCAATGTATTGCTGGATTTTTATTAGGATTTACAGTTAGTATTTTATTATGGATGAAGTATGGTAGACATTTAGAATAATTATTTAATTATTTAAATAGATTTAGATAAAAACATGTAAAAATATGGCAATATTAAAGTTATTACTATAAATAATACAATAATACCATAAAATGAATTCATACTTAAATTTCTTATATTTTTTTTTACATCATTTTCAATAATGTGTTTTTTTTCTTCAAAATTTTCTTGTAAATTTGAGAAAACTTTTAATATATTTTGAGTAAAAATGATTTTACTGATATCCATATATTAATATGTAATATTTAATTTTAATATAATAAACTAAATTATTATTATTTATTTAGTAAATGATGTGAATTTTTGTGAAAAATAAGTAATAGGATTATAATTTTCTAATATTGAAGAATCATATATATATAAGAAACCTAATCCAAATACTATAATAATAATTACTGCTAAAATTATAAATAATATTGTATTATCAGATTCACCACCAGTTATTTTTGAAATAGTTTTTTTATTATTTTTCTTCATATTATTTTTCTTCATATTATTTTTCTTCATATTATTTTTCTTCATATTATTTTTCTTCATACTAATTATATAATATTATATAATATTTAATTTATATAAAAAAGAATTAATATAGTTAATTAGTAATTTAAAATGGTAAAAATAGAAGAAGATATAAAACTAGATTTTTCAGATGTTTTAATTAAACCTAAACGGAGTACAATTTCAAGTCGATCACAAGTAGAATTATCACGCACATTTAAGACACTCCATTCTAATAAAGAATTGTCGGGCGTTCCTATAATGGTTGCAAATATGGATTCAACTGGTACATTTCAAATGGCTTTAGAATGTCAGAAGCATAAAATAATTACTTGTATACATAAACATTATGAGATTGATGATTGGTTAGATTTTACTAATAATTCAAATAATAAAGTTGATTATAATTATATATGTGTATCTACTGGTATATCTGAAGAAGATTTTAAGAAAACATTAAATATTTTAAATCTATGTCCTTATCTTAAAATGATTTGCATTGATGTAGCTAATGGTTATTCAGAGCGTTTTGTAGAAACTATTGAAAAATTTAGAAGTGCATTTTCTGATAAAATTATTATTGCTGGAAATGTAGTTACTAGTGAAATGACAGAGCAACTTATTTTAGCTGGTGCGGATATAGTTAAAGTTGGTATTGGTCCCGGTTCTGTATGTACTACACGAAAACAAACTGGTGTAGGTTATCCACAATTATCCGCGGTTATGGAGTGTGCTGATGCCGCACATGGATTAGGTGGTTTAATAGTATCTGATGGTGGTTGTACTGTACCAGGTGATTTTTCTAAAGCATTTGGTGGTGGAGCAGATTTTGTGATGAGTGGTGGATTTTTTAGTGGTCATAGTGAATCTGGTGGTGAACTAATAGAAGAAGACGGTAAGAAATATAAGATGTTTTATGGTATGAGTAGTGATACAGCAATGAAAAAATATGTTGGTGGTGTAGCAAATTATCGTTCATCAGAAGGTAAGACTGTAAAAATTCCTTATAAGGGTTCTGTAAAAAATACTATTCTTGATTTATTAGGTGGTATTCGTTCAACATTAACATATGTTGGTGCAAAATATTTAAAAGAATTATCTAAACGATGTACATTTATTAGAGTAAATAATCAATTAAATAATATATATAAATAAAAATAATTAAATAAAAATAATTAAATAAAAATAGTTTAAAAAGATTGTTATAATATCAATATATTATGTATATGATAAATATTAATAAATTAATTATTAGAATAAATTCAGGTAACTCTAGAATGAATCGTAGATATATTTATGATATAGATGGATATAGTCTTATTTTTTGCGAATATAAATAAAAAAACATATAGTAGTATAATATACTATTATTGATAACTGATTAATGATAATAATATCTCATATTATTATCAATGGATTTTTAATGATATATATATATATTATTTAAATGGTCAAAAGATAAAATGAGTGCTTGGTTATATATTCATTTATTTGTATATGTACCATTATTT
>Ga0114995_10001985_pt1 | contig 14222 bp, 14 predicted proteins | sample ArcticOcean_MG_C_11_FD_87038 | JGI IMG/M metagenome (GOLD analysis project Ga0114995, IMG submission 87038) | Marine microbial communities from western Arctic Ocean - ArcticOcean_MG_CB2_154 | ecosystem: Environmental > Aquatic > Marine > Oceanic | place: Arctic Ocean: Canada Basin | collected... | reverse complement strand
TTGTCTTAGCAAATACATACCCCTCAACTATCAATCCAGTAATTTTACTAGTAGCAAAATCAGAATCACTGGATGTAAAGTCAGCAATATTATATGTTACGGTTGTTCCGTCAGCTTGGTTTTTCTTTGTTAAATCCGTTGTCCCTCCCGTAAGAGCCACAAACTTTGGTCGCATGGAATTAACATAAGCCTTGATACTACCGTCAGTTGCTAACGTTGTGGCACTGGCACTAGCCATTAAATCATCTGTGTTAAGTGCTACTGCTTCAACAACCCCATTGCCCGTTGTAGTTCTTCCAAGAATTTTATCTGTTTCAATGTGTTGAAGTTTAGGAAGAGTTACACCGTCAGGTGTTCCATCAACGGCTGTGACCGTGCTGTTCGGTAGCTTGTTTGTAATAACTGAGTCATTGGCAAGACTTGAGGATCCGATGCCCCCGGTCCTTACCGCAAGGACATCATTTTCATTGACAACAATTGTGCTTCCGTCTACACCGGTAGTGCTAAGTGTAGCATCCGAAATAATTTGGTTTAACTTACCGGCAGTTAACTGCTCGCCATCATTAAAGATTTTACCTGATTGTATTAGTGACATAATTTAAATTGTTGAACTTTTATTTTATTGATAAATTTCTTCTATCATAGCGGTAGATATTGGACTAGGAACTCGAATATTGTCGGCATTGGATTGTGCTCTGTTTATATAAATGTCAACTGTAGTTATACCCCAGACCTGAACTCTATAAGTAATTTCATCTCCTTGAGTATAAGTAGGATCGTCAAGATAATCCATGCCGTCTATTGAGCAGGAATATTGACCCGGATACGAACTGGTAAATGAGCATTGAGTTCTAACACCGCTTACTGGTCCCATTGAACCGGTAACATCTGCAAAGTCATTAGTTAAACTTTCTGGACCTATCCGTCTTTGTAATTTAAAGAAATTTTGATGGCTAGCATTATTAGTGTTACTAGCAATAGAGCAATTAAATTTTAGTTTTGAATTTCCTAATCGAGGAGTAATGCTTACCTCAAAGGGATTAGCCTCAGTTCCAAAATCAAGCCATTGACTATTAGGATTTAAATTTTCATACGTTTCTGTAAATATAAGTTGAGAGATATTTGGCTTTAACTTATCTATATAAGCCTTAATGCTTTGCTGAGTAGCACCACTAGTAGCCGAACCGCCGACAGTGTCGCTATTGTCAAGCAGATCATCATTGTCAAAAAACAGACCAGTATTTCCGGTGCTACCTATAATAAAATCTATTTCTTCTACGTCACCTTCGTTAGCGGATGTTCTGCCCAGCACCTTGTTTGTGTCAATGTGTTGAATCTTGGGTAAAGTTACACCGTCAGTTTTGTCCGTGCTGTCCGGCAACTTTGCAGTAATTACCCCGTCATTCTTTATCTGCAATGAGCCACTTGTGGTATCGACCTCAAGACTTGTATTGTCCGTAGCTCCTCCGTCTCCGGCTACAAAAGTAGTGCCACCTACAATTTGGTTTAAGTTAGTATGAGTAACGACATCAGCCGCCGCATATACTTGAGTTGTATTTAAAATAGTTGCCATTATGTTGCTTCTCTTGTTGATCTAAATGCTTCCGCCGCCGCAACCTTTAGGCTACGAACACGAGGACGACCGGTTGTCCGGTCAATTTTAAACTGAAATCCATAGGCTCGTCTGTTCCCGATCCGTCCCCGGATAGAAACATCTTCGTCTTCAGGAAGTAATTGATTATTAAGGTAAGATGATAATTGTCTCAGATCTATTGTAGCATCAAGATTTTCTGTTATACCAGTAATAAAGAAATCTGACTTTAAGTCAATATGTGATTGAACTTGCATCTCAAAGTTATTCCACTTCTTCCGGTCAATGGTTTGATTAGTAAACATTCGGGTTGTCATTGAACCCTCAATCCCCGGAACAAGTATAAGGCTGTCCGGATCCGTTGTTCCAGCCGCAACCTCAGTGATAATACGATCATTACCTTGGTCCAGTGCATCAAGTTTATGAATGCCGCCGTTTGTGCTAAGTGAATAAACCCCACGATTTTCTCCGTCACCGGCTACAATAAGTTTTTTAAACTCAAAGCTACTGTCTCCGACATTGTCAACTGATTCCCATTGCTTGTTAAGGAAGTTATAAATAACAATTCGATTGTTGAACTGAGCACGGTTTATTTGTGCTGTTACATCTCCGTTGGCATTCACCGTAATTACTTCCTCGTTAAGAGGAATTGCTAAGTAATATCGATTGTCAAAATAAACTCCGGAACTTTTATCCCACAAGTCCTTGTTAATGAACTTGATTGTATTATTAATTGGTTCACTGAGTGGCACTTCATTTCCACGAAGATTGTATAAATCTTGGAAGTTTGCACCGTATACACCATTATCAGATAAAAACAAAACGTTGTTACCTACCTGAATTATGCTATCTCGGGCAACACATCCTACTTCGTTGGTCAGCAACTGAGTCTGAGCGGTCCTAAGATCTCCACTGTTTACGGCTATATGAATACTGTTGCGGTTAAATACTAATAGCTTGTCATCAGAGAAAGAATGAAGACCAACCGTGTGGTCAGCAGTTCCTGCATTAAATCTAAAGTTAGCAAAAACCTGATCGTATGTATCTGAATCAAGAATATCGCTTACAGCTATTTCATCTTTCCTTCCTGTTTGAGTAATCTTGGTAGTCTCAGTCGGCAAGCCTATGTTTATAGTTTCTTGAGTAGAACGAAAAGGGGTAACCAATCTACGTTGGTGATAGACCCCGAACTCAGGTGCCGGCATATGCATAAAGCCTAATCCGACTGACACTGGCTTTGAAAATATTACACCAGTTCTACTGCTTACTGTATCTTCCTCTTGAACATAAAACTTAATTGTATCGGTAGTTTCGTCCACAAAAGAAACTACAAATTCATCTCCTAATTCCAGCGAGGAGTTTCCAATATTCTCAATGGTTATTGTATTTCCTACCTTTAAGTTAACTATGTCTGCCGCCGGGACCGTTCCTACTGCTTCGCCATCTGTAATATCAAAACTACTAAAAGTTATTTCGGCAGGTTGTCTGAAGGTTCCGTTTGCAACTAGAGTAAACGTTGGGTAAATCTTTGAATCACCGGTAACCGTATAGTCTTCTGTCCCTGATGTCGCTACATTATAAGTAAATGTTTTTTCAGTTGTGCTTGTTATTTCAAACTGTCCGTTGGGATCAATGGTTCCTTTGGTAACATCACGTATCTCTATCATGTCTCCAACATTTAATCCGTGAACCAAAAATGTTTCTACATCAACCTCCGCACTGGCGGTTTGAGATATTGTCTTAATAGTAATTGGATTAAAGAACTTCCGGTTCTCGAGTGCAACCTGACTATCACGAAAAATAAACAATCGATTAAATGCTTGAATCATATCCGACAGTTCAAGTACTGATTCCCCGGTGGGTAACCTCATTTCAAATGTCTCATTAGTTGATAAATTTAAAACTAATGCCGACAAGTTTGTTGATATTACTATGTATTCTCCGTTATTAGTAGCATTAGGATCACTGTATTTAGTTCCGGAACGAACACCAACAACTTGTGATACATCTAAAATAGAACGTCCTGCCGGAGAAGATAAAGGTTGTGTGCTTAGGACCTCAGTAATTGGAGCAAAGGGTAAAGTAAATGAAGTAACTAATCCTTGTGCGGGAGGGTATGTATAAAATCCCGTGGTTCCTTGTTGTGATGATTGAAACTTAAATCTGTTAGAACCAGTAACTTCTGTGATAGTGTAGCTTCCGTTTATATCAGGAAAACTTGATCGGAATACACCATTAATAACAATTTGATCTCCTACAGAAAACCCGTGGTCAGTAAGTTTAATTGTAACAGTTCCGTCAGTTACAATTCCAACTGACTCCATTACTCTAGGCAATATTCCTATAGTAGTAGTAGGATCAACTCCGACGAACTCACTCGAGTTAGGTAAACGAAGTGTATCTTGTCCTGTAGCAAACGGAGCATTTAGAATATTAATTCCACGTCGAACCTGCCACTCCCCATTTAAATCAAGGCGACCATTCTTTGATTCAGCCAAGATCCCTTTCTGTAATTGGTCAGGGCGGACACGATTATTAAACCCAGAGAATGCAATCTCTAGGTCTTCTTGCATTGGGTCGTCTTCACGACCGTAGGATCTATATCTTCCGGGCATTAGCAGTTCCAAGCTTTGCGGCTCCAGTAGTTAGCCGACATCTTGTTTGATTTACCTTTAATTCCTCCGCTTCTTGCACAGTAGCTTTTCTTCCGTGCCGGACGGTTTTTCTTTATGGTCATGTTTGCATCACCAAACCTGACAACCTTTTCTTTGCCACCTTGGCAAGCCTTGACAACAAACTTCTTCCCACCTTGCACATCTCTGCGAGGTGAGTTGCATTTCATTTTACTTTTATTTATTGCCACGTTTTACTTTTTCTTTTTAGTCGGCGGTCTTCCTCGTTTGGTTCCGTATGTTCCTTTTCCTTTTGGCATAATTATTTCCTTTTCTTTTTCTTTTTAGGGAACCCAGCTTTCATATTTTTGTAAGCTTTGTCCGAGATTGTAGACTTAGATTTTGATCGACTGCTTCCTGCTTTCTTACGTTTGTTTATGTTTTCGTATAAACTCATATTTATTTAACTTGAGATGATCCAAAGTAAAAACCAACAATAGCTAGTGCTGTCTGGCGAACCTCCGGTAGAATGACGAATCCTTGCAGGGTGTCCCATCTAAGGGTCTTGAATAGCCCTAGAAAGCCGTTTGTTTCCCTGCCTACAGTTACCCCTACGTCAGTGAATGCAAAGACGAATGGGGCTACTACAATGGCAAAGAACGTTATTGCTACTAATCCCCGGCGAACCCACACACCGCCCCGGGCGGATGCCTTGTCCGCAGACAGGTCCGCCACGTTCTGACGTTGGATCATTGCCTCAAGGGCACGACCCTGTGCTTCGGCTTGAGTGGCTATAAGTTTCATTATAAATCCTGAAACACTACCGCCTAGCATTGCTAATAGTTCTATTGTCATTTGTTCATCCCTTTCCATATTTTAATAATGGATGATACCATGTATCCAAGTGTAGCCAAGCCTACGAGCAGGCTGACGAATGCATTAATTTCCTGTAATCCTAATGTAGCCAAAAAACCTCCAGTTCCTATAAATGATTTTGTAAATATTTCTTCCATAATTAATTCAATGCGGGTAGATTAACTGTCCATCCTGCCGCTACTAGTGTGTCCTTGTCGGCTAATCCTGCTGATGTAGGGTAGCCATTGCTTCCACTTATGTCTATAATGTTTGGGCTAGTTGTGCCGGCATTAGCAAAAGCATTTAATATTTTATCAACCTCGACTGTGGATAGCTGGCAATTACTAGCATAGAATCTTGACAGTTTATTTGTTACGTCGAAGTCAGATGCTAAACTAAGATCGTTTTTAAATCCACGATTCCAAGGTTCGCCTGCACCAACGTGATAAAATGTTAAAGCTGTAGCACCTGAAAGATTTGGTATTTCACCCGTTAACATAACCTTGGGATAAACTCTTGAATATGTTTGTCCATCGTCCTGACCGTATGCTAAGTATGATTCGATTACAGTATTGGCACTTAAGTCGTGTATACCCCCTTCAAATGCATTGCCTTGAACTTGATATTTTTTTGTAGTTGAACTTAAACTTGGAAGTTCTCCGTTAAATTTATTGCTCTGAATAAACATATTCTTAGCAGTAACGTTTGAAGGAAATCCCCCGGGAATTGAATTGCCCTTAAAGTTAACGGTTATGTAATCTACATTGTTACCATTATTCCATTTAGGCATTGGTTGCTTTATACCTAGATTTTCCAATTTTAATGTGCCTGATCCGCCAGTAATTGCATCCCAATAAAATGTCAGTCCGTCTAACTTTTTTATAGCATCAGATGCTGAACCGCCGGCATCAATTCCACCAGTAAATATAGCATCAGTAGTTACGGAAATTGCACTGCCCGATGGAAAACTAGTGTAGGTTTGACTAACATTATTTAAAGAGCTTGAGCTTGTTCCGTCACCAAAATAAACAGTCCCGGTTCCGCCTCTAAAAAAAGTAAAGCTGTCATTGCCATCACCTCTAGTAATAAAAGAAAACAACCTTAACCTAAAGGGATCAGGATTTGGTAGATCACCTGTATCGATAAGACCTGCCCCCACGTCCCCAAAAGCTCCATGATCCGCCCCGAATGATTGAAGATCAGGTCCGGACAGTAAACTGAATTGAGATGATTCCATCTACGATGACATCTCTGTTCCGTATACAATAGCAGTGCCACTGTCAGCAATGAAACTAGCAACTCGTGCGGCTTGAATGCTTAGAGAGTATGCACGTCCGGCATACAACTTGTGACCGTTTGCTGTACTTGGAGTAGATCCATCAAGTGTCATAAATACATCTGCTGTTTGAACATCAAATGAAATAACATTAGTAGATTTATCAAAGGCTCCAAACTCAACTGCGGCACCGGATGTTACGGATAAACGTTGGGCACTGGCACCTTGTGTTGGGCTGAGGTATAGATTTGTAACGAATGAATTAGCCATTATCTTGATTGTGTTGAAACGTAAGTAGTAAACTTACGTCGAATTGTATTATTGTTTGAGATTATATCGAGCTTCTCTAGCTCGCTTGCTAGGTAAGAGGTTGCTTTATTTTCTTCGTCCATTGCCTTACTAGTCTGTCCGTCCATACGGAGGAAGTCAGCATAAGTAGCATGAGCGGCAAAGTAGAAAAATTCCTCGGGAATATCTGCTGAGGTTTTTGTAAAATCAACAAATGCTTTTTTGTAGGTTACATAAACTGAACTGTCAGTTGTGCTACCTAGGTTCATTACGTGAGCACCGTTCGCATCAACATAAAAGTTATACTCCAGACTTCCTGTATTAAGAAACGGCTGGTCACGATGAATACGTTGGAACTCAGATATAGGATCCTTTGCCGGACTTGTTTGTATAAACGGTACAACTTGGTCACTTGATATTGTTCTCTTTTCTCCTACGATAATGTAAGATGTCCACATCTGCGAAGCATTGTAAGCCTCATACAACCTGCGGTTAGCTAAACGTAAAAGATCATTTTCTTCACTGGAAGTAAATGAATTAACACCGGCTAAAGACCGGACTAGTTGGAATAAATCTGAGTAACTTTTAGCCATTAAACTTTGTTGGGACTTAGGTCGGGATACTCTCTGTTAAAAAATTTAAGAAAATCTTTGCTGTGAACTGTTGCATGTCCGTATGATTGGACCAATCGCATGTAGTCACGAGCCGGGATTGTGGCAATGCACTTGCCAAGAATTGGGTGAGTCTTACCCACATTCGTCTGTGCTTCTTTACGTGCTATATCAACACGTTCTTTTTCGGTAGCTTCTTCATTAACAAGATATTTTTTAAGATGATCTTGTAGGTCTGTGTTTATTTCTTCTGACATAAAAAAAAGAAGCTCCCTGCCCCAGATGGGGCAAGGAGACTTCGAGTTGAATTAATCGATCTGAGTGATCTTGCCGTGAGCTTGAGGATGGTATACACCAAGTCCAAGAACACAGTCAACGAAACCACGTTCGCCACCACCTTGATTAGGCAGACGAGTTGAACCCATTGGGATCAGTTCGTGGATGCCGTAGTACTCGGGGTTAACCAAGTATCCAGTAGCAGTAGTTGTGGTGCCAGTAGAAGCAGGCATACAAGCAGGATTACCATTGATGATGCTCACGATACCGTGGTCACTTTGGTAAAGCTCAACCGACAACTTGATTGTGGAAGAACCACCATCATAGTTAACCGAACGAACTGAATCAGAGAGAAGTCCACCGACACGAGCGAAATCAGAGATTACACGACGAAGACCTGTGTCAGCAATAAGAGTCAAGCTGTCTACGTTGCCTGTTTGGCGGTAGATGCTGGAGATCAAATCATTGAAGGTAGCTTCGTTGAATCCAATTGCACTATTAATGCTACTAGCAGGAGTCTCGAATCCAGCAGGAACTAGTCCGGCGGCAGGGGTGTCATCGATGAAAGCACCAAGACCAGCAGTAAGATAAGGGTTTGCACCGCTACCAACTTGTTTGTCCTGAGTGCCACAAAGAGCAAGCTCCATGTCACGTTTTAGTTCACGAATTGACTTCGCTTCAGCTTCAGCAAGTTTAGCAGGACCAACAGAATCAGTAGCCTCTTGGAGGTCCGATACACGATAGTCACGGCGGAACTTCTGCACGTAGTTAGATGTACGTTCACGAGCGGCAAATGCATCAGTGAATGTTGCAACGTCAGCACCTTCGACAACACCTGCGGCGGCTGGATCATCCAGCTTGTCAAGTGTCCATTCAAAGAGAACGTTGCTAGCTTTTTTGCGAGAACCGCCGGAGAGAACTGGAGTCTCCTCGGGGGCAAGTACTGACAGGATGTCGGTTAAGTCTTCACGATTGGAAGAAGCCGATCCCGGTAATGTTGTAAATGTATTAGAAAATGCCATTGTATTAAATGTTTATTGATTAGATAACTGAAGGGTTCGTAGACGAATGAAATCACTTTTGTTTCCGCTATCACGGAATTGTTGACTTATTGATTTGATGCTTTGAGCCTTCTTAGATGTAGAACGATCTGATACCGATGCCGAAGGAATGCCGCTTTTAGGAGGATTCATGGATCCAACTGGCTTCCTTGCATACAAACTATTTGCCGCATGGGCAATTAGGTATGGTAGTTGTGCGGAGACTTCGGGCATTACTGATTCAAGTTTTTGCAAACGAGGATCTTGTAACATAGCCTGATACTTTTGGTTAACGTCATTGCTGTCGTCATCCATCCACGTCAATTCTTTTTTAGCTTGTTCGGCAAATGCAGATTTTAATTGCACTGACTGAGCTTGCTCTTGGAGTTGACGTAGGCGATCAGGTAGTAAGGTATCCTTTGTTTTACGTGCATTACGTAAAGTCTGACGGACTTGAGCTTTTGTAAGCTCTTGACCATTGGCTTCAGTAACAACGTCTTCAGGTCCGTAACCATCGCTATTAAAAATAAGATCTTCTGCCCATTCGATTACTTGATCCATTTCTTGTGACTTGCTTTTCAGTTCTTCAACTGTATTCAAATCATTGAAAGGATTGTCTTCGATTGGCTTCTTTGTATTAAGAGGATCCTCTGCTTGCATCTCTGATTTCAAACGAGCAAGCTCTTCTTCGGCTTGTTTACGTTTAGCTGTCAGTTCTCCAAACCTAGCAACGGCACGACTCCCTAACTTTTCAGCTAGTTCCCGTAATTCGTCTTCGGACATATCGTCCATATTCATCTGAGAAAGAACATCATCAGCAGATTCTTCTCCGGTTTGTTCAACCGTTTCTGTTTCTGCATCAACAATTAGGGGTTCATCTTCAACTGATTCGGGAGCTACTTCCTCGGTTTCTTGAGTAGCAACTTCTTCGTCAGTTGGGATTCCTCCCAAGCGAGCTTGAGCGAACTCAGCTACACTGATATTTGTACTGCCCACTGAACTTGCGGCTTCAGCGATTTCCGTATTTGATTCGTCTGTCATAATTACCCACTCCTTAACGGCGAGCGATGCCGATGGTTTTTATTATATCACACTTAATTTCTATGCTTCTCAATAAGAGAATCATAGTCAACCATGTGTAAAATTTGATCATATGACAACAGTCTACCACTGATCTGTTGCATATTGTCTGAGTTAGCAAGGTGCAGTTCTTCAATGCACTCTTCTCTCATTGTTAAAACAAATCCCATGAAGCGAGCAAATGCTTCGTATTGAGATAATGTGTCTAAATCTTCTTGTATGTTAGTAGCTGGACTCGTTTGCATTTTGTGTATTTACGTTGCCGACTTCTGCCGGGGATGTTCCGATACGTCCGATCTGTGCATTCTCTGCTTGTTGCATTTGGAATGTATACTGACCTACGTATTTTTGTAAACGTTGAGCAAACATTTGATCTTGCTGTAGGCGACCTGCTATGTCTTCTTGTTGTGAATATTCTTGAACAAGTTGGACTGCGGTTTGACCACCGTTAGCTCGTGCTGGCATTTCAATACCGGCAAAGATCTTAGCCAAGTCATCGGTTACTCCACGAATAATTTCGTCTTGAGCAACTTGAGGCGACTGGAGTATGCCATCTGCTAGAACCGGATCAATGGATGATGCGATTGCTGTAAGTAGATTATCTACATTCATTAGACCATTGCGATCATACTGAAGCATACCAAGCATTCCTTGTAACTTTTGTGCCTGTGCCTCTGGATCCGTAGTAAGTACATCATAATTAATCATGATGTCAAAGTTTTCATTTGGATCTCCCTTAACCATCTGAACTGACTCAGGGACACCGGTAACCCGGAAGAATGTGCTATCAGGTCCGAACCTTTGGTAGCATTTGAATGCCATACGTAGGACCTTAGCATTGTGCTGAAGAAACTTATCGACCAAGAATTGCTTGCGAACACCGCTAATTTGACTGGTTTCATCTAGTCCGCACAAGCGATCAGCCTGAGCCTGTTGGGTTTGTTCCATTTCAATGGACCCGGTTGGCGGTGGCGGAGTAGGTGCAAAGTCAATATCCCCCTTGCGACGATAAGGAATGTAACGACCGGGACCCCAATCAGTTGGTGCCTGACCCACTGGGTGAATGATCGGTGGCATTGTAGCAATGCTGTTCCGGTCAATACGTGAGTCACGTTCGATCTTAATTTGGTTTTGAATACCACGAAGGATCTGAGGGAAAGTCATCGTATCATACATACGTTTGCTATCCTCAGATAAACGTGTGACTACAACTGGGTAATCTTCGTATCCGTTAAGTAATTCAAACTTTGCAAAGCCCGGGATGTCGCCATCTCCGCTAAACTCTCTGTGAAAGACTGTGCAATAAATACCTTGTGCACCATCTTCTTGATCTACTAGACGTTGATAGCCATAGATAATTTCAATTAGTTCGTCTTGCTGATCAGTATTATCAGTAAAGATCATGCTACGGTTCTGATCGCTATCACGATCAACCATGTTGTCGCTTGTTCCGCGATACCTTTCAATGATGTGCTGAACAAAATCAGCATCCCATCCGTCAGTAGTAACCTTACCCTCTAGCTCTTGAGCCGTGTATGATGTCCTCCAAAAGCAATAAGGTGCCCGTTGCGGATCAGTAACATAACTAGGGAAAAAGAAATCTCCGTCAGGGGAAAGTGTTTTAATTTCAGGTGCATCTACTAAACGGCGGATCAAAGGAAGAACCGTCTCGCTAGTATTGCGAAGTTCTTTGATAGCTTTTTTTGCTGTTTTAATATTGATACCATCAAACGTAGTCTCAATAAAAGCGGCGAGTTCGTCATCGTTACCCCCATCAAGGATGGAGCGATAGATCTCTGGGTTCATTTGCCCTATCTGATCCATGGTTACAGTTTGTTTGAATCGAGTATCTTCCCGGTTCCAACCTACGTATGTAACCATTAACCCTCGTTCTAGCATATAATTAGCACCTAGTTCCATTTCTTCGGCGAACCGATTAATGTAACCACTTGTAACCATCCAACGGAGAAAGTTTGAAACAACCTTTGAACGTCCAATGTCAGTGATCTCAACGGGGAATGCCCGGATATTTGCACGAGTAAGTGCTGACATGAACAAAGATACCAAACGTGTAATACGTTCGTCAATAGTATGAGCCTCCATATCTGATGCACCTTCCCAAGGGAAAGCATCTGCTCCGTGCTTGCGGAGATCCCGGGACTTACCGTTCCAGAAATTGCGGCGGTCATCATAAGATGTGCGGCACACATCAAAGTATGGTTCTAGCTCAAGCACCGTCTGATCGTAAGCACGGCGGAGAGCCTTGACGTTGGGTTCATCCCCAACATATGTTAAGGATTCAAAAATATCTTCGTTCTGCATTTAGTTTTTTTCTAACGGTTGTGATTACCTGATGGACATAGCCCTTATTCACCCCGATTTTATCACACAAATCTAAAGGTTTCATAGGTATGTTTTCTTGGTTATTGCAATACCTCTGGAGTATCTCCCAAGATAGCAACCGGTCAACCTGTTGATCTATAAAATCCGGATCAAGAGTGATGTCTAGTGGGGATGTATCTGTAGCTGGATCCTGCATTATCTGTAATTTCTTCTACCTTAATTATTTTATCAGTTAGTTTGCCCTTGAACCTACGTGGCACAACTACCGGAACTCGTTTACCTAATTCATTTAAATAAACATAAACATAGTTAGGGTTAGGTGCCTGTTGTGTTACCTTACCTGTGTAGTAGTTAGGGATTAGCTCAGGTGTATCTAGTTTATCTTTAACTATACTGACCGCATTCTCGGTTAACCAAGTGTTCTTACCCTTGCCGCTAATATCATCTTCGGAAACATTATCCTCAATGATAGTAGAGATAGTTAAAAAGTCTACCTCTAGTTCTTCTGCTAATGCTGTTGCTTTTATCTTAGCCATTTAATATCCTCCTGTTGTTTTTTGTATTACCTTCATGTCCTTGTTGGTAACATGGTCAGGACCTTCGCCCCGGTTAGCCATACGTAGATAACGAATCACGTCAAAGAAATCCTTTAGTGGTTCGTCAGCTTTTCCGTTGGCATTGTAGTTAATTAAACTGTCAATAAGGTTGCCGCATCGTTCGTGTATGTAGCAACGAGGTTTATTCATATCATCAATCTTTGCATTGGGGTTATAACTAAACCAATCGTCCAGTGCATTGATACCCATGTCCTGTGTCCTGCCATCTGATGGTACAAATGATAAGCCATGATCGTAGAATGTAGTGAATAAGTCGTCATTATTCTCGTTTTCTCGGGCAAAATAACGTGAATCCCCTATCCTTTCAAAGACTTCTACCCCGTGTGATTCCTCTATTCCTAGGAATAAATCGGTGTATCCTTGCACATCGTAGCCTATTTTCTTTGATGCTGGTCCACGTTTCCACTTTGGGTCCCCGAACATTGCCCACTCTCCGTGTGCACCTCGGTCCGGAAACTCATCGAAGATATATATCTCTCCTTCTTCGTTAACCGCCGCCCATATAGCTACACTGTTCCGGGCACCTGCCGGATCCATCACCATGTAAATGGTGTAGTCATCGTCATTAATCTCCGGGAACGTCATTCCGTATTTGTTTGGAATGTCGCTAAGAACATTTATCTCAGTTGAGAACAAAGGTAGCAGTGATGTCATTGACTTCACCGGCACACCGTAGGCACGAACTAAGACCTCTTCCTCCGGGCGACCCTTAAGGTCTTTGCTTAGACGTTCATAACCACCGAAAGGATTTTCATCTGAGTGCAGATAGACAATGCCGGCATCTCTGCCGGGACTGTATTGCCGGATTGGTAACTGGCGGTTATTTAAAAGGCTAGCCTGTCTGGTCTCTAGTGTTTCTGCATTGGTGCAATACTCGCTGATGAATGGTGTGAACCCATCAATGGGGGTAAACCCAAGTATCATCTTTGAATTGAATGTAGCCAAACGGAAACGAAGTGTGTTAACCAAAGCCGCATCACCAAGATACTCATCAAGCCATGCCCCCATGTTTAGGTGGTCTGGCTTAGAAGGGAACCCAAATTGCATACCCTCTAAGATGGTTTGGTTATTTGAGAACTGTGTGTAAGTCTTGAAGTCAACCCGAGTCCGGGTATCCGGAAAGATAAATGAGCTTCCGGTGAATCCATTTTGCATAGAGAAGTTAATGTATCCCTCCGTGCTCTTGGTCTTTTTCCGGAACTCCTTGGGCATCATCTCCCACATGGCGGCTTGCTGAACCTTGACGGAGGTATCCGCATTCTGTGAGAAACAAACTATGTGACCGTTCATGTTCTCCATGACGGATTGCATAACTATCTTTGCACACCCGGTAGTCTTCCCGGATCTGTTACCTCCGAGGGTAAGGACCTCATTGTATTCCTTTAGTCCGTCCCGGATCCTGCCCCATCCCTCTAACTCAAACCCGTATCGGACCGGATCGTGAGTAGCGGCTTCTATCCTGCCCTCGTGAGCACGGTGCAGATCCTCGAGTAACTGAGGATCTTTCTTTGCTAATAGAAGAATCTCTTCGTCACTAGGGGTATCTAGTATAGGATGAGGTGTAAATTCAATGGGCATTAATTAAAAATAAATAACAACCTTGTTGCTTAGGCTCAGTATAGCTCCGTGCCCT
>Ga0114995_10001982_pt1 | contig 14231 bp, 11 predicted proteins | sample ArcticOcean_MG_C_11_FD_87038 | JGI IMG/M metagenome (GOLD analysis project Ga0114995, IMG submission 87038) | Marine microbial communities from western Arctic Ocean - ArcticOcean_MG_CB2_154 | ecosystem: Environmental > Aquatic > Marine > Oceanic | place: Arctic Ocean: Canada Basin | collected... | reverse complement strand
GGTTTCGCCTGGAAGGTGAATGTGAATGCAGCAGCGCGAGAGCGCTCGTTTTTCTTGGCGCGTCGTTCGAACGCGTTCCTTTTCAATCTCGCGGAGTTCCCGCTCGTACTCGAACCGTTCGACCGTCTCGTCGTCCGCGTCGGGGCCCGGAATGACCAGCGCCTCGTCGTCGTCGATATCGTCAGGCACGACGATCTCATCAGGCACGAGTTCCTGCATGTCCAAATCATCCTCCACGTCTCGGAAGTGCCACGGAAGTACCGCGCCGCCCTCCACGTCTTCCGTTTCCGGGTCATCCGCTAGCTTTTTCAAATCCACCTTTTTCTTCTCGAGCTCGTCGTGCTTGTCCCACTCCCGGTGCAGGTCGTCGAAGAAGCCTTCGTGCCTTAGGAAGTACACACGGCCGTCGTAATCGCGGTCGTCCCAAACGCTGGTCTCGAAGGAAAGGTCCACGGCGTCGCCGTCGTCCGCCTCGGCGCCCCAGGCGAACAACGCGCCGGCGCTGGGCGCCACTTTCAAGCTCGCTAACTTTCCACTGTCGCGTTTGCCAACTGAAACGTTATCCAGGTTGGCAAAATACCCCTTTGACGAGTTCCTTGGGGAGGTACCGGGTGAGCCAACGCGTAGGCTTTTGCGAGGTTTCGCGGACTCCGTGACTGGCCCGGGGCCGTGTCGGTTTTCGTTTTCGGTGGAGTCATCGCCATCGCCAATACGCACCGGCGACATATCGAGCAACTCAATCGCGCTTTCGGTAACCGGCCCCGGTTTCGCGCCGTACAACTTGGAACTCCCGTGTCGCAGCGAGTCCGAGAGGAACCCATCTTTTTCATGCTGATCACCGTGTTCGTCCATCCACTCAAAACCCTCAACGTCCCTGCGCAGCCACCGCTCCAACAACGGGTTCAACGCGTCTTCCGACGTGAGCTTCTTCCGCACGCACCCGTAAAACTTGCGGTGCGTCATTCGAAGCACGCGCAGTAACCTCTTCTCCACGAAAGTCATCACCAGCCGGTTGTGCTCGGTGTCCTCTAACGACGCCGACGCCATCATCTGTTGCTTTATTTGCGGCTGGAACAGGTTGGGGTAAGAGGTTATTTGCCCGGCGTCCCGCCTGCCGAGGCGAACGTTGATCAACCTGTGTCGCAGCAACGAGTGCGCACTCCTGGCGAAGGCGGCGCGGTCGTCGGTACTCCACCTGTCCCTCGGTTGCGACTCCGCCATCTCACGCAAAACCGCTGCCGCGCTCGGTGTGAACAGACTTTTTACCGGGATGTCTTCGTCAAACTCGGGGTGCGTGGCCCACGCGCCGGGCGGGGGTAGGTTTACGAACTTGTAAACAGAAACCACAAACGCCTTGAACCTTTCCCGGAGATTCATTTCCAGCCGCTGCGAGTAAGGCAGCTCCTCCACCACGCTCCACGCCACGTCCACGAAAATCAAAAAGTACGTCGCGCAGATGATGCCAAACACGTACTCCTTGAAAAGCGACTTCACTTCGGGTGTGATTTCCGTGGATTCCGGGGCTAGGGATATAGAGCTCATTAACAGCACCAGCCCGTGCGAAAAAAGAATAACAAACTCCAGGAGTTTCTTCCGGTACCGCTTGTACGGCCGCATTAACAAGAAGCACATCCCGATCGCGACCACCAGCAGGGCGCTTAGGGCCTGCGTTACCCCCCCGCTTTCGTTGTGCTTAAACGCGACGATTTGAAGCGCCGCGAAACAAAGGAATCGCCACATCTCCACGATCCGGAACCAGAACGTTTCGTCGCGGTAGGCGTACGAAGACCACCCCACTAACTCCCGAATCCAAAGCTTCCGCCAGCGCTGCGAAGCGTAGAAAAAAGTAATCGCCAGGGTAATCAAAATGGCCATCGGGTACGCCACCAGCGCCACGACCGCGCCTGGAAGTAACTGGTACCAGGTTTCGTCTTTGTTCATCAACCCGAACCGCAAAGAGGGGGCGGCTTTTAGTGGAAAAGAAAAGTGTCAGTCTTGAGTATGGGTGTACTGTATATCGCGATGGATGGACAAACAGTCACCAGCTTCGGTAAAACAGTGCACTTGTGATGAATGCAGTAACTTTCTTTTAATGACTAGTGTAGTCAGAGAGGGGCATCAAACAGTCGACGGGATTTGGGAAGGCCCAACCAAGTAAGTACCTTTCAGGTAATCCCGCCCGTCCGTGACGCTGGTGTGGAACACGAACATATCAAGCGTCGCGGTGGTTAGGCCGGCGTACATCACCATGGCGAGTGAAACGCAGCTCCGCATCACGCCGACCCAGAGTTTCTGGAGCCGTCTTATTGGTCGCGTGTTTTCGGAAACCAAAACCCGCTGCGATTGGGAAAAAAAAGTGTCAGTCTTTCGGTCCATGTGTATTACCTACGTAATTACTCTGGACAATGGGCAAACAGTCGTTGGATTTGGTGAAAGGCGCGACACGTACCTGGCCGCCGACTGCGACGAAATAAAAACCCACCGCGCAAATGGCGATCACCACCAACACCAACGGCAGTAGCATCAACGAACGCCACCGCACCACGAAATCGACCCGCTGGGTACACTCCATGGCTAAAATTTCGGGATTAAGCTGGAAAAGAAACGCCCATTTCAACATCGCCCGCATGCGCGGCGAGTCGTCCCAGTGCAGGTAGTACCGTCCGAAAATACCGATTTCCTGTGAGTACGAAATCACGGTTATCGCCGAGGTGATGATGACGTAACGCGACTCCGTTTCCGCGATGAACCAAGGCCCGAGCACCGCGAAAGCAAGCAAGCCGCACATCAAAAAACCGTACAGCCAGGGTTGCCACAACGGAGGACACTGCTCGCACCGGCTGTTGAGCCGGAAAAACCCGTCCACGCACGTATCGCACCCCTCGTTCGTGTACCCCGCGTCGCACTGCGCTTCGTCCGATCGCCAGTCCCCGGCCGCGATGGCATCCACCAAAGCGTCACTAGACCTCACCTTTACCCCAGGACAGCTCACGTCCGGGAAGCACTGCCGCATCGCCACCGGTTCTTCAAGCGGGTTATCCGCCTGCACCACGTAGAAACCCGGTTGCGGCTACGGCACCTGCAAATCGGTTTCCACGCAGTACGTCCACTTGTTCATCCGTGATAAATAAAATAAAGTGTCAGCCTTGTGTTGGCAAACGTGGAGGCGGGATTTGGGAAATGCAACACGTACCTCGCCCCACCCCCCCAGGTTGGGACACGGCCGGCAATTCCCGGGCGTGCCGTAATACCCAACCGCGCAGTAACACTCGTTGATCGCGATGGCGCCCACGGAGCTCGTGCTGCCTAGCGGACACGCCTTGCAAAACACCAGCCCTTCCACGTCCGCGTAGGTTCCTCCGGGTCACAGGGAACACGACCCGAGCAGCGCGTCGCCGCTGAACATCCCGAGCGGGCACTTACTACATGAAACCGCGTCGTACCCGGCGCTGATTGAACCCATGGGGCACGCCGCGCACACACCAAGCGCCAAGTTCGCGGTGCCAAAGTTATCCGATTCCGCGACGAACCCGGGGCTGCACTTCACGTTCACGGTTAACGTTGAGGAGTTGCTCACCAAACCGCCGTCCCGCGCCCTCATGCTATACTGCTCCGTCCACATCCCGTGCGCCAGCGGCGGGGCCATATAGTACGCCTGGAACGTGCCGCCAAACACTTCCACGCCTTGCAGGGCTAGGGTGGAGGTGTCTATTTCATCCGTGGGCCGGCCAAACGCGTCCAGCTTTTTGAAAAACCGCCCCGTTTCCTCAGGGCCGTTCATGCGCGCCAGGTGCATGGTGAAGTTCACGTCGTCGGCGTCCGCGACGAGCACCGAAACCGGCGTGACGTCGGCGTCCGCGAAGGAGTATATGTTCTTATCGCGGTTCATGGTGGCGTCCAGGGTCTGGTCAAGCAACACGGGCACGTCGTTCACCGGGCGGACGGTTACGGTAACCACGTTGGTGCTCAGCGAACCGGCCGGGTCGTTTGAGGATGACAACCCCACCACGAACGAGTCGTTGCCGTGAAAGTTCGTGTCCGGCGTGTACGTGAAGAACGCGTTTCCAGGCGCGTACCCGCACGCGGAAGTGTTCGTGGCTTCCGAGCCCCCACACGCGATTTGCACCTCCCCGTGTTCTGGTTCCGTGATGACTCGGTACGAAAGCGTGGGCAAAATCGACGCCAAACCCGGCGTGCGGTACAGCTTACCGTCCAGGGGCGTGTCTTCTAAAACCCAGAACTCGCTCGGCATCGCCTGAGGCATGCCGTCCGCTAAGCCAACCTGCACCACGACGTACGCCTGGTCGTAAAGCACGTACTTCTCGTCGTTACTCCGCGAGTCATCCACGGTGTACAGGAAGTAGTCGCTTCCCATGAACCCTCGGTCGGGGACGTAGAAAAACGAGTTCTCGTTGATGATCTCGGCGTACCCGTTTCTGGGCTGGCCGGTGATGTGGTACTTCAGCAGCTGTTTTCGGAAAAGAAAAGGGTCAGTCTTGAGTCTTACTGTATATCGCGATGTATGGACAAACAGTTACCAGCTTCGGTAAAACAGTGCACTTGTGATACATTTGTAAGAGCCGCGAGTACTGGTAGACGTTACTAGTGCGAAGTACTGCCGTTGAATGAAACTAGTGTAGTCAAAGAGGGGCGGTAACCAGTGTTTGGATTTGGGACACGCCCGATACGTACGTCGCCGTCCACGTCGCTGCCGACGAGGTTCCGAATTAACCTTTGCGGCGCCGCGAGCTGGTTCCTTTGCGTTTGCGTCGCCACGTCGTTCATGGTGACGAAATCGCCAGCCCCGGTGAAGTACAGAACGGGCTCGCCCCCCGCGGCGACCGGCGCGTCGTTCCGAGGGTCGATCACGATGTTCGCCAGAACCGTCGCGGTAACGCATTGCGCCTCGATTTTGTTATCGCAATCCACCAAGCCCGCTTCCACTAAGCCCCTTGCCGTGGCAATACTAGGCGCTACCAAGCCGTAGTACGTCATGTAGTCCTGGCCGTGCAAATCCGGTTCGGGCTGGTACGAAATCACGCCGTTGTCCGTCATCGAGTACTGGGACGCTAAATTCGGAAAACACGAGGTCCGAAACGTCACCGCGTACGGAACCGGCGGGTCGTTCGCGTCGGTGAACTGCGGCAGCTGATCGAGCCAAAGCGGCGCGTCCTCGCGTGTGACGTAAAACAACGTCGTTTCCGTTTCCGTCCTGGTGAAAGAAACGAGGTCGTCGTAAACGCTGCCGCTCAAAACCGAACCGCCCGTCGCGTTTTGCAGGTACGACGGGAGCGTCTCGTTCAGAGCGACCAGCGCGCTGGTCTCGCCGCTCGTGTCAACCGGCGCGATGGTCTGCTGCACCAGATCCACCGCGACCCAGTCCGCGGGGGGCGGGGGCGGGAACGGTGGCGGGGGAGGCGGCGACGGGGGGGGCACTCTGGTCAAAATCATGGGCGGGGGGGGCGACGGCGGGCTGGGCGGCGCGGGCGGCGCGAAACCCGCGCCGCCGTCCGCGTCGTTCGGCCACGCCACCAGCGCGATGACGATGACCAACAAACCAAACGCATACGCCGCGCCTACGATGTTATCCTCGGTGAGAAACGCGTTTACCCGCGCTTGAAACGCGTCCCGCTTCCGGACGTAATCCGTGGCACTCGTTTCCTGGAGCCGCAACTTTACGTGAACGGTGTCTCCGCACGCCACGCCGTCGGCGAGCCGCCACTTGTTCGAAAGCGGGCTCCCCAGGTACGAAAGCACCATTTGCGTCGGGTCGGGTTGCGATTTCAACCTTCGCGCGAGCATGCGCTTGACTCTCCAGAAGTTGTGCGTAAGCGGTACCTCGATTTCCAGAAACTGCGTGGTCAACACGTCCCGCTCGCCGCGTTTGAAAAGGCTCTCCCGCAGCTGTAACACCTCCGGTAACCGCGCCACCACCACGCACGTCGGCGCGGGCGAGCTCTGGCAATACGCAATCACCGCGGCCGCGAGATACCCACCGAACAACCCCGCGAGCACCACCAGGATAACAAGAGTGGTGTTGTCTTCTCGAAACACGGGACACTTGTTTTCATCCGCCGGCGCTAACACGCACCGCCCCGCGTTTGAGGACAGGCCCGGGCACGGCTCGAACCCGTACCCGCAACACCCCTGTTCCTTTTCGTTTTGGTTCTTCAAAGGGTCCGCGAACGGGTACGTTGTGAGGGGCGTCGCGACGCACTCGCATTTGGTACCAGCCGCGACCGTGTTGCACACGCACTTCCCAGTAAGCTCCGAGCAATACCCGCGGCCGCCGCACGTTCCCACCGGGTCGCAGTTGAATTTGCACTTGCTATCCCCCACACCGACCCAACCGGCGTCGCACACGCAGTCGTCCAGCTCCAAATCCCAATCACCGTGGCCGTGACACGCCTGCACTCTCGTTTTCGGGGTCTGGCACATCGTCCCGGTGTGCGTTACGGGGCACACGCAATCGCCGCGCGTGGTACACGCGCCGCCGTTTTCGCACTTGCATCCTCTGCAGTCGCCACCTTTTTTCGCCTCCGCTTTGCCCCCAAAACCCGGCGGGCACTGCGTGCCGTACCGGAACGCCCACCCGCCAGGGCACTCAAGACAAGGCCCTTTTTCGTAACTCCCGCTGACGCACCGCCCAATAGCGCCGCACCACCCGCACCCGGGGGCGTCGATACACGGGTCTCGTAACCCGATCGCGGCGCACCGCGAGTCGCACTTTGGAAAAAGTTCCTCCGGTAACCGCGGCGTCAGCTAGGGAAGCGTTTGTAACGGACACAAACTTGTTTCGAACAAACTCATACACGACGGGTTCCTCTGTGGGTTTATGCTCCGCGCGTCGCACCAAGCGCAGCCGTACTCGCTTAAACACTCACCCATCACGGCGCGCTGTTTGGTTTTTAAAATCAGACGAAATTTGGGAGAATTTGAGTAGGGTTGTGGGAAGATGGTGGTCAGCTCACTGCGAACGTACAAGGGTTTGGGTGGTGGAGATGCGTGCGCCGAGCAGTACTGCGGTGCGAACGCAGTGCGAGCGCTGTCACGGGCGGAAAGAAAGGACCTTTCACGGAAGGAGGAAAGGTTGGAGATTTGATTCGGGTCCGCATCTCGGTGCGGTTTCGTTTTGTTTGGAGGGCGCGTCCCCGAAACGCGGCGTCGTCTTCGCACGTTGGTTGTTTCGTGTCGTGACGCGCGCCCCCCGACGGGTCGCGCCTACGCGGTCGCGTCATGCGCGCGTGTGAAACCCACAAACCCGCGAAACCGCGCGGGTACCGGGTACGGTCGAAACCACACAGGTGACCAGACAGGCACGCACCTCTTTGCACTGCGCATTTGTGATGAGCTCCGACCCGACGACGTACCCCGTGACGTTCGCGGGGTCGTACTCGTACGACACGAGATTGGCCTCCGCTCTCGGCGACCCAAGGGCCAAGAGCAACACAAACCACGCCGCCGCGGCCATCGCACGCGGCATCGTCCTCCCGAAGTCCCGCTCCCGCTAGTCGGGGCGCCGCTCAAAACAAAAAAAAACTTTTGCAAAAGTCGCGTCGGCGGACATACGCGCCCCGACGCGACTTCCGTCGAAGCGCAGGAGATTACGGCCCTGCATCTCGACGTGTATCACCATTATTCAATAACTATTATGTTTATTTCAACTTCGTTCTCTACCCTTTCAGAATACCGTACACACAAGGTATACCTACCCCATGTTTCCTTTCCTTCCCAGCGACGCTTCTTTCAACACCTTTTCCGTCGTCGTCTCCGCTTCCTCGCGTCGCTCCCGCGCCGCGCTTCGCTGTGCGATGCCCACCAGATCCGCACTCAAATCCTCCGGACCAATCACGGCCGGGTCGTTCTCCACCTCGTCCACGTCGTCAAGACTCGCGGGCTCGGCCTCGCCCTCGCGAAACTCGGGGGCGCTTTCCATGCCGATGGCGTCGAGTTCGGATTCTTTTTCGTTTGTTTGCGTTTGTGTTTTTTTCGACTCGACATCGGTTTTGTGCCCAGCGTCTCTTCCCTTCTCCAAACCCGGTCCGTCCTCCAGCTCAGGCGGGTTTCGCAGTCGCGCGCGTGCATCGGCCGGGAGGTCACGTACGTCGCGTTCGCCCGGGTGTTTTTCGCCCCTCTGTGTCTCGAACGCGGCGTGCCCACCGAACACGCGCAAGGCACCTTTCCCGGTTTCCACGCTCTCGCCTCCGTAAGGGTCCGTTTTGCTATTGCTTCCTTCGTTTACCGGAAACGCGTCGCCGCCAACAGAGCCGCCGTGCCGGTGTTTCGCGAAAGCGTCGTGGCCGGTGAAGGTTTGGAAACCGTGCCGCGAGTACGCGCCGTGAGGTAACGTCCGGGCACCTGAATCGAGTGTATGAGCCGCGAGACCGGCGTGGGTGAATCGCGGATCCAGTGGTTGCGGGGGCTCGGATGCCAAAAATTTGCCATACACGACGGTACACAACAACGCCCACGCCCCGATCCCGGCGAGAACGGTCGCCGCGGTTATTCTGTTGCGCATGCCCATAGACACCGCGTCACCTCGCGACGCCTCTCGCCACGCCGGAGGCTTATCTCCGCGCGCGACGTCGTGTGAGTGAAGAGCGCTGTTGTTTGGGCGAAACGAATTTTTCGTTGTCAAAGTAAACTCAACAACGATGTGACGCAAAAGAAGCATAGTTCAGGCGCGCGCGTCGGTTGCGACGAGGGCGCACCCCTGGGATGTGTCGCGTGTGCCGCGCCCGCGGGTTGATTCGAGGCGCGCGACACGGCGGTGGTCCAAACGGCCTCACCGTCGTCCACGGACCGCTTCCCGTGGTGGACCACGACGACGACGGCGAGGATGACATTCTGTGCAGCGTCGCGACCGCCGACGACGACGCGCACGCAACAACGTTCCCACCATCCCCCCCCCGAACCGTTCGCGTGGTGGTCGGCGCGGGCGTGGCCGGTACGTGCTGCGCGGAGGAGCTTTGCCGTTTGCGCCCGGAGGACGCGGTGATTTTAGTCACGATTGGCGACGTCGTGAAGAGCGTGCAGCACGTGGAGAAGGTAACGCGGAACATCGAAGTCTTCGACGTGGTGGAGCGCCCGGTTTCCGCGCTTGGGCACGAAAACCTCACCGTGTACCGCGCGCACGCGGTGGCCATGGACCGCTTGAAAAAGGAACTGTACCTGGAGCGGGAAGACCAGGAAGACTCAAAAATTGGGAAAAGGGACCACGAAGAAGAAGAGGCGAAACAAACCCTGTCTGGCTTTAAACCGAGGGACGTAAAGACGTGGACGCTTAGGTACGACCAACTGGTGGTGTGTTCCGGCGCGGCGCCGCGGGGGATTTTTTCTTCGTCGCAAAAACAAACCACGGAAGAAAACCAAACCCAAACCCAAACCCAAACCCAAACCCAAAACAAAACAGCGGCTGCGGTGACCGTTACCGTCCGCGACGTGGAGAGCGTGTGTGAGCTTCGCCAACGGCTGCGTACCGCACGGCGCGCGCTGCTGGTGGGCAACGGGGGCATCGCGATGGAACTCGCGGACGCTCTGTGTCGAGCTTCCGGTTCCGTGTCGACGGGCGGTTCGGTTTCGAAAATATCAAAACACGTTTCCTTGAACAAAGAGAAAGATCAACTCCACACGCGCGAGTTGGTTTGGGCGGCGAAGCACTGCACGATAGGCGATGCTTTTTTCGACCGCGACGCGTCCGCTTTTCTGCAGACGCTCGCGGAACGGAGTGGGTGCATGCAGGATGCTTGCGCAACGGGCGCGTCTCGTTTGGGTTCCAACGAACGCGGCGGCGGCGGTTGGAAGAACGAGAAACACGCGGACGGCGAGGGCAACGGCGCGTCTTTGTCGGCGGGCACGGGTAAGCGTGTGAAGCGCAAACGAGGAACACACGAAACGGAAGGAACCGTTTCCAGACCGAACAGCCCAACCGCAGTCTTGTCACGGGAAACGGCCTTTGGAAACGCGGCGGGCCCGGATTGGGTGAGCCGGCTGGGCGCGGGCGTTCGAGGTAAGCACGGTTCTGGAAACAGCGGTTGCGAAAAGTTCGGGTTGAAAATTCTAAACGACGTCCACCTGGTGGACGTGGAGGCGTGGGGCGGTGTGGAAGAAGGAAAAGAACGAGGAGACGAAGGGGATGCAAAAGAAAAAGAAGGAAAATACGGGACCGAAACCGAAACCGAAACCGAAAAATGGCCCGCCGTCGCGGTGCTGAGCGACGGCCGGCGTCTCGGCTTGGACGTGATCATCGCCGCGACGGGCGTGGACGCGTCAGTGCGGGTGGACTGGTTACCCACCGAGCATTTCCCGCGAGGCAAGGATGGCGGCATCGCGGTTACCGAACCCTTCCAATCCATCGGGGACCCTTGCGTGTTCGCCGCGGGTGATGCCGCGAGCGCGGAAACACGAACCGCCGATACCTCCACACACTGGTTTCAAATGCGAACCTGGTCGCAAGCGAGGTCGAGCGGTACCTACGTCGCGAGGGTGATGGTGGGCGACGCCGATTCCGAGGTACGTGTTGCGCGTTTCCCAAATCATAGACGACTGTGTTCCCACACAAGACTGACACTTTCTTTTATTTATCGTAAGGCGTTCGGGTTCAACTACGAGCTGTTCACGCACACCACGATTTTTTTCGGGAAGAAGTGCGTGCTGTTAGGGCGGTACAACGGACAGAAGTTCGGTGAAGAAGATGCGGGGGATTTGAAGAGCTACGCGAGGAGTACGTTTTCGGACGAGAGCGATTCTCCTAAAGATTCAGGCGAAGTCGAACCCGACGTGTTCCGCGGCGGCGCAGCGGGTTCCAACCAATCAAAATCCACCGACACCAGCACATTCGTCCGAGTGCTTCTTCACAAAAACAAGATGGTCGGCGCCGTGCTTTTAGGCAACACGGACTTGGAAGAGACGTTCGAGAACCTGATTCTGGACCAGATCGATTTAGCGCGTTTCGGGGCGTCGCTTTTAGACCCCGAGGTAGACTTGGAGGATTACTTCGATTGAGCGTAGAGTTACTTCTAGTTGCTTCAATTTCGTTGTATTAAGGTTTTGTTTTACTACCTAAAGAATGTGTGCCCTCTCGTGAATCGTACACGTCCTTTAAGTCATCGCGAGTACACTTTTGTGCGATGATACTTCGACTTCGTATGAGTAGTTAGTCACTGGGACAGGAACTTCTTACATGTTCGCGGCGAACACGGCGGCGCGCTCGGCGGCTTCGAAAGCCTTGGCGCAGGCGGCTTCGTTGGTGGCGCCGGTGCACTGCGCTTCCATGGCTTCGAGGGCACCCGCTTTGCCCATCTCAAGCACTTCGTCCGCGGGGATCAGGTTCAGGCCGTTGACGAGCTCTTGCGCGACCATGCCGGAGATGGCGACCATCGCGACGCGGCCGTTGTTCACTTCCTTGAGCTTCATGTCGTTGAGCCACACGTCATCCTTGCCGGCGCTGAGCTTCAGGGGGTCGAAGTTGTAGTCACCGGGGGTGTAGTCGTCCTTGAGGAGGAACAGCTTGTCCGCCTCGAAGGGGTTTTGCCACGCGGTCTGGACGCGGTTGGCTTCGATGGTGAAGATCACGGCGCCGAGAAGGCCCCAGAACGTGCCGGGGACTTGCTGGAAGTGATCGATGGCGGGGCCGGTGATGTTGGCGTCGAAGAGGAAGGCGGAGCCTTCGACTTGCTCGCCCACAAGGAAACCGAGCGAGGCGAGCATGGCGATGCGGCCGTGGGTGATCTCAACGTCCGCGTACCTCTGCGCTTCCTTCTCGTCGATGCCGTTGTAGAAGCCGAAGAAGTCGACGCCTTCGGGGAAGGGGGCGCAGCCGGCGACGATCCCAGCCTGGGTGGCGGCCTTGATGTCGGCGTACTTCTTGCCCGCGGTGCTCTTGGTCTTGCCGGTGACGGCGACCTTGGCGGCGGCGACGATGTTCATGGAGCAAACGCAGGACATTGTGAAGTTGAAGGGGGTTGGGTGGGGGAGGTGGAGGGTGTGTGGAAGAGTGAGGAGCCGCCGCATTGCGGAACGCGTTTGGTACAATCCTCGAAACGTTTTTTAGCCAGGCGTTTGACATGACTGCGGTGAAACTCTCGGATGAAAATTGCGCAGGAGAGGCTCTGCGCGTTTTGACGCGAAAAACGCGAGAAAAGCGTGAAAAGAGAGACGTGGCACGCTCAGAACGCGACCCGTGTGTCTTTTGAATGTTCTTTTTGGACCTCGTGGCGGACTTCGTGGCATCCCACGTCACACGTTCGATGACTTCAAATAGACCGTCAAAATCGTCACATCACGAATTGGCCGCAATTACCCCTCGTTCTTGAGTTCACGGGCGAGCGAGACTGACAGAGTGCGCGAGGGCGAGAGAGCGAGAGGCCGAGTCGCGAGTCCCGTGTGGTTTTTGGCAAAAGAGTTTTGGTATTTTGGCAACGCTCGCGCGCTCTACTTCCTTCGGTCCACGGTTCCCGTGGACCCTACCGGGTTTTCGGGTTCAGGGATGTGTTTATTATGTCCGATGCTACCTCCTCACGCTTTTCTTTTTGATCGTCACCGCCCTTTCACGACTACCGTCCCCCACCGTCCACCCGCCAACTCCGACTAAACATCATTGTTACCAATCAGTGAGGCTTCGGCACGAAATCATCCACGTAGAAGTTCCTCGTGGCTTTTGGAAGGGACAACACCATGCCTTCAATTTCCTTGCTCGCGAAGACCTGACAACCAAGCCGGGAGGTTTCCGTCAGCCCGAACGCCAAGTCAAGCATATCGTTCTCGTCGTCATCAGGTTCGGGGAGGGAATCATACACCTGCGTGGAGTTAATCATCACGTGACACGTGGAACACGCTAAGCTCCCTTCGCACGCCCCCTCGAGTTCGATGTCGTTTCGGTGCGCGACTTCCAGCATGGACTGGCCGATAGGGGCCTGGGTTAGGGTTTTGGGGTGTTCGGGTTTGAAGGTCAGAACGGGGTGGCGGGTATTGGGGACGAGTTTTGAAGGATGACCGAGGGTTGAGAAGATCTCACAGATCGCAACTTTGCTTGTGCGATCTGGCGCATGTCAATCGCTGCTCAGACCTGGAAAGGTACGCGTTCGGTACGTCACAAGTACCGTACCTTCACCGTTGTCACCGAGCCGTCTTTTTCGTGGAACGTCACGTCGATTGTTTCTGTCGTGTCACCCGAACCTCCGTGGCCGTGGCCGTGTCCCGAGGAAGCCGCGCTCGCGCCCGCGAAACCCCGGGTGGAGCAGCAATTGTGTATCGCCACGTCTGCCCTCGGCACGACCCCAGAGCGCGCCACGGGTGCGGCCAGCGCGCTCTTCGTCGCCGCGGACCCCTGAACGCGCGCCGCAGTCGCACCGCGCGACGCCACCCGGCGGACCACCTCGCAGCCGGCACGAAGCATCACGTCAGCCCCTCGTGCGCGCTTGCGGTGCCGAGTGAAAACGGGGCAGAACTTCTTTGGCCAAATCGGTATATTGTGTTCAAAGGGGTTTTCTCCGCCACAATCAGACTGCGCCTCGGTCCTTCGACCGGGCCAGCCACCGCGGGATGGTCGCCGTGGTGCATACGTCCTTGTCCGCGCTGCTGAACGACGCGTCCGCGCTGGAGGAGGTACGTTTCGGGTGTTATCCCCCGCGCGGGTTCGACTTCTGCCCCCCGTTGTGAAACAAACGCGGGTTGATTCACACCCCGATCGAATTACCCAATTGCCACACTGACGTCCGCATTCCCCCCATGTGCGCAGGCCACCGGTTCCGAGCAAGCCGCTCTTGTCATCTCCCTGGCCGAAGCCAGGCGGATCGTCGCGCCGCGTGACGTGCCCTACGACTCGGACGAGGACGAGGAAGAGTTCGTCGGTCAGTTCCCCGGCGAAGCACACGGGCACGATCCAAACAAGTACGCCTTTGGCGTCCGGCCCGGCCCGGGTTTGGTGGTCACCACTTCCCCCCCGGGCGGGAAGCGCGCCTTCGGGGCCTCGAAGCCTGGCCGCAACAGCGTGGACGACAGAAAAGCGGGTTCGTCTCCCAAAGCAAAAGAAGACAAGGAAGCAACCGCTGCGTTTAAAGACGAAACCTTGGACGAGGCGTTCAAGAGGTACGACGTGGATGGTTCCGGGTTTTTGGATTACGGCGAAGCCAGCGTGGCGCTCGCGGATATGGGCGCCCTGGAAGGCGTCCTCGCCAGTAAAGCAGGTGAGCTCTTTGAAACCTTCGACGTTGACGGAGACGGGCAGGTTG
>Ga0114995_10001971_pt1 | contig 14290 bp, 12 predicted proteins | sample ArcticOcean_MG_C_11_FD_87038 | JGI IMG/M metagenome (GOLD analysis project Ga0114995, IMG submission 87038) | Marine microbial communities from western Arctic Ocean - ArcticOcean_MG_CB2_154 | ecosystem: Environmental > Aquatic > Marine > Oceanic | place: Arctic Ocean: Canada Basin | collected... | reverse complement strand
TATGGGCTTTTTGTGAGCGATTTTTTTTCGTTCAAAACGCTTTTCTCGGACGCCTCGAGGCACAACGACGCGCGCGCACACGACACGCACACAAAACCAGCGCACACTCCAACGCGATGACCGGTAAGGAATGTCGAGCGCGAAAGAGGCGCGAGCGCCGCGATGCGAACGTGGCCAACGCGGCTAACGCGGGCGAGGCCATCCCCGGCCTTCTCAACGACATCGTCGTCACGCACGTTCTCAGATCTGAGAATTTCGACGACCCCGCCGATCTCGCCCGGCTCCCTGCGGTGAGCCACGCGATGCGCGACGCGGTGGTGGAGACGGGGATACAGTTTGAGGATATTGATGAGGAAGAAGCCGTGGCCCTCGGACGTTTAAGCGTGTTGAAGCGCCTGCAATGGCAAGGTCGCCTGTCGCGTCCAGAATACCTTTGTCAGGCAGCGGCGAGGAGCGGACAGCTCGAAGAGTTAAAGTTGTTGCGCGAGAACGGCAAACCGTGGGACGAGTTGACGGGCTCGGCGGCGGCGATGAGCGGGCACCTCGAGGTGCTGCAGTGGGCGCGCACGAACAACTGTCCGTGGAACGAGGAGACGTGCTACTACGCGGCGGAGGGCGGGCACCTCGAGGTGCTGCAGTGGGCACGCGCGAACGGCTGCCCGTGGGATGAGCATACGCTCATATATGCGAGAGCTTAAGGCCATCTCGAGGTTGTAAACTGGGTGTTGGCGAACGGCTGCCCTGAACAGTAGTGAGACCTTTTTACAAGTTTTCAATGTCTTAAAAATCGTTCCCCGAAACCAACACCAGGAACATGCCTCCCAGTATCACCAAAACGAAGGGCAATCGGTTCGCGATGTTTTCGTCAAAGAAAAGCGCGCCCGCGACGACGCTTAGCAAAATCCCGCTCCGTTTCGCCGCTATGGCGTAGGACACGTACAGGTGATCCAGGGCTTTCAAATACGCAGCCATGGTGTACATCTCCAGGACGGCTAGCCCGAGAAGCAACGGGACGTGTTTGGAAAACTTCTTTGCCAGTTTTGTGACGCTTCCAGATTTCGCAATCGCCGCGAAACTCAACGGCACCCACATGCAGAACCTCTGCACCGCGATGAACACCACCAAGTCCTCACCAGGGGACGCGCTTTTTCCCATTTTATCTAAATCGGAAGTGAAGCTCCACGCAATCGCTACGAGAAGCATGAGCCGCGAACCGGGTTCCGCGGGCAACACCGAGGTTAAAAATTTGTGTTCACCAATTGACGCCGGGAACCGGGTTTGGGTCTTCCCTTCGTTTCGAAGTTTTTTAAACAGCTCGAACCGGGTTGCATTGTCCGTACCCGTGTCGCTATCCGAAGAATGCCTGTCAACACTCACCGCGACGTTTAGTGAGGTTAAATCGCCCGCGCTGTTCCCGCGGCTGGCGAGTCCGGTTCCATTACCACTGTCGTTGCCCGTTTTCTTTCCGCTCGTTACCGCCACGGCCGGGTCCTCGCTCGCGCGTTGCAGTCTGCTCGAACTCCCAGAACGTCCCTCTCTCTTTTTCATGTACCCACCCCGGTCGCTTGCTGCTTGCATCCCTCTCCCCCCCCCCTGCCGGTCCTTCCTCCCCGCCGCGTTCAAACCGTACGCCCCCGCGGTCATCACGAACACGCCCGCCACCCCCGCTGGTTCCGGGCGTTCGCCGAGCATGAAATAACTGGTGACCAGTAACAACGCGGGCGTGAAGGCAAGGTAGGGGACGGACAAGGACACCGGCGAGAGCTGCAGGGCTCGCTGGAACAACAAGCTGGAGCCCGCTTTTAGCACAGCGCTTATCACACCTATGCTGACCAGTTTCGAATCATTCGCGGCGTCGAACACGAGCCCGAGCTTACCGGAAAAAAACAACACCACGAAAAGAAGGAACACGTTCATCGTCTCAAGCAAAGCAACCAACTCCACGTTGCTTGTGAACTTGGAGGAGCCGTACTGTGTGATTGAACAGGGAAAAGGACCAAGACAAGTAAGATGTGGGGAACCGAGGCGTCAGTGGTGTGCTCGTGGGGGGAAGGATTTACGCCCTTTACGCCTCGGTCGGCGGCGAAGTCAATGAAGATTTCGTAGGATGCCGACATCGATCGCAGCACATGCGATCCTCACGGTCGCGGCGACGTGACCGTTCCGGAAACCCCAACGCCCGACGCAATCGCCGTACCTTACGCAACGTGTCCATGCATCCGCTGCTCCCAGCAGCACTGAACGCCCATGCGTACCCCACGTAGGTGTGCATGCCACCCTAGGACTCGCGCCACCGCAAAGTGCCCGCGGCCATTTGCGAGTCCGAGGAAAAGGAGTGAGGATAAAAAATTTGAAAGTGGGCACACTGAAATCTGAGCCGTTCGTTGCCATCCCCTCGTCACAACGCCGCGCGCGCTCTGCGACGTGCGCGACGCGTGTCATGGGCCGCCCGGCGCGGCGCGGGGACCCTCTCCCGGTGCCCGGCCAAGGCAGCTTGCTCGGGTTCCTTACGCGAGCGCCTCTTGTTGTGGCGAACGACAACACGAATTCGCGAACTGATGATGAACCCGAAAACGCGAGATGCGACGCGACCAAGAGCTCTGTGGACTCTACTTCCGTGCACTCGACCGGCGAGGCAGATTCTTCCGTTGATGAGGACGTTCGCGCCACAGTAGTGTCCCAAAAACCTCCCCTTCGCATGGCGGATTCCCTGGAAAGGATCGCACGGGCGACGCAGCGGTGGTGTTTGCTTTTTACGAAATTGGAACAAACCACCGTGGACCAACCTAAACGCGACGCCGTTTACGCGGCGCGCGACGCGGCGGCGTTCGCGGCGCTCGCGAACTGTGCGTATGCGTACAGGACGAGCAGGTATCAAGCCTGTGTACGACGTTCGCTGGGGGCAGGCGATGACGAGGAAATGAGTGATGATGACCGTGACGTGACAACTCAGGAAAGCGAAAGCGACATGATTACTAAAAACAGCAAACGACGCAGACATAAAAACCATCACCCGTCGTGGTCCGCGTGCGTTCGCGACGCGCGGCTCGGGGACGGTCAGGGTGAAAGACGTGTCTCTGTTGCGGGTGCGCAACGCGATGCCTTCGCGATGGCACTTAGTGCTACGCGCGAACTGGGGGTCACGCACCTGCCAAGACCCAGGTAAGTATTTCCCAATCACCACGTTCCGCCTCCCTGATTGCCCATATGAGACTGACACTTTCTTTTTTATCGTATCAGGCACGACACGAACGTCATCGCGGCGTACGGCGACCCGGTTGTTTCCGCGGTTTTTGACGCGAAGTGTCAGCGGTTAGTCTCCGCCACCGCGAGCGGCGGGCTTTGTTTGTTGCGTGTTGACACACTGAGATTGAGCAACGGCGAGCGGTTCGAGCCGCTTTGGGTTCGCAACGGTTTAGGGGACAGCGGGAGCGTGACGCGCACGCTGTCGTCGGTGGCGTGGGGCGGTGAGGACGGCGCTGATGGCGGCGGGTGCATCGCGACCGCCTCGGGTGACGCCGACGCGGTGGAGATTCTGGACGCGAGTGTAGGGCGGCAAGTGAGGTTGGTGACGACGAGCAGCACGAGTAGCAGCAGCAGAGGTTTTGGTGCTACCGGAACCCTACGGAGCGAGGGAAATAGCGGCTTGCTGGACGTGTCATTCGTTCCAGGCACGAGTGGAAACACCTTCGTCGCGTCTGGGAAGCGAGGCAAGGTGTTTCTGTGGGACGCGCGGTGCGCGAATGGCCCGCGCGCGACGCTTAGCTCGCCCGGCGCCGGGAAAGGCGCGACGGCGGCGGTGCACTGCGTGCGTTTGTCTTCCTGTGGCCAGACCTTGCTCGCCGGCACGGGGTTCGGGGAGGTGCATTTGTGGGATTTGCGCGGGGGGGGGGGGGGGGGGGGGGTTTGGGGGGGGTGGGGGGGGGGGGGGGGGGGGCGGCGACGTTTCGGTTGGGAAACGAGCGCAGACGGCGTTTTCGGTAGCGTCGCGGCGGGAAACTTCGTTTCCGGTTTTGAAAACATGGGCCGTGTCTGACATGCTGGCGCAGACCAACGCTTGTTTGACGCGTCGGCGGTTTGATAGCTCAGGCGGCGTTGCGGGTGGTTTGCGAAGCGCCGTGCACTGGTGCGAGTTTGACCCGTGCGATTCTCGGCGGTTCGCGTTCCACCTGGCGAACGGGTGGTCGGGTTGCGCGGACGCGTCGTGCGGTCGCGCGGAGTCGCCCATCATAACGCACGCGCACTGTCCTCCTCCGCCGTTCGTGCCAGGCACAGACGGGGGGGCGGCAACTTTGGCGCCCGGCCTGTGCCGCGCCGCCTTGGCGCACAGGCGGACGGCGGCGTGGCTCACGATCGGCGCGGGCGGCACCCGGTGCGCCACGCTGGTGGTGGGAATCGCCGGCGCCGCGGGCGTTAGGGTGCTGGACTTTGCGCCGAGCCCGAGTGCGAGGCACTGGGTGCACGGCGTGGACGAGGACACGATGGAGGCGGAGGATTTGTTCGAACAGAAACAGTATTCCACGCAAAGCCAAGGCGATGCACGGTAAGTATTTCCCAATCACCACATTCCGCCTCCCTGATTGCCCATACTCGTACCAGAAGGGACGTCTTACCTCTGCCCTGACTGTTTGTCCATACATCGCGATATACAAGACTGACATTTATTTATTTTCAATCAGGTGTCGAGGCTCGCGGGGACGGTTTTGGAGGGACGAGATCGTCGAAACCTCCGGGCCGGCGATCGCGGTCGCGGCGGACACGTCGAACCCGGGGTCGTTCGTGTTGGGAACCTGGAACGCGATGAGCTGGTGCGGGTAGCAAGGTTAGTGAGGGTAGTTAGGAGACTTTTGTGATTCTCGTAAGCCCTCGTAGTAAGAGTAAGCCCTCGTGTGAACCCTGTATACACATGAAACAACAAGAGGCGTACTTACTCCTATTACAAGTATTTACTTCTATTACAAGTACTCCTTAAACAAGTATACTCCCTCCTTACACAAGTACCGCTCAACAGCACCCGCCCGATTTCGTCCCCTCGTTCCCCTCACCAAGCCGTATCCCTTTCACCTTGCCGTTCGTGCCGTCCCCGGAAAGCCGCTTCACGCTTTCCCTGGCACGATGAAAAAGAAAGTGTCAGTCTCTCGTGATGTGTGAGAGGGATTGGTATGAGGGATTGGAAAGGTAATAGTCCCTTCTGGTCGTAATAGTCCCTTCTGGTACGAGTATGGGGCAATCAGTCATGTCTTAATGTGGTGACTGGAAATACGTACCGCGCGACGCCCAGAAACGCGGCGTCCACGCCGTCGCCCGTCTTGGCGCTTGTTTCGTAAAACGGGACGTTGAAGTTTTTCGCGAGTTGTTCCCCCATGGTTTTCGTGATGACTCGCTCTGTCGCGTCGCAGTCGTTTTTGTTACCAACAAGCGCAACGTCCACCACGTCGCTGTGATTGCGGAAGAAAAGTGTCAGTCTTGTATATCGCGATGTATGGACAACAGTCACCAGCTGAGAGATAAAACAGTGTGCCTGGATTTGGGAAAGGCCCAATACGTACCTGGCGTGTTCTTTGATGTTCTGCATCCAGTTCTTCACGTTTTCGAACGACCGAAGGTCGCACACGTCGTAGGTGAGCAAGATTCCCATCGCGCCGCGGTAATACGCGCTGGTGATCGTCCGGAACCGCTCCTGCCCCGCGGTGTCCCAGATCTGGAGCTTCACGCGTTTGTTTTCCAACTCCACGGTCTTTACCTTGAAATCGATACCGATGGTGGTGATGAACGAGTTCGTGAACGCGTCATCGGAAAAACGAAGAAGTAAGCAACTCTTACCAACCCCGCTGTCCCCGATGAGCAGCAGCTTGACTAAATGGTCGTACTTGGGGCGGGCGCTCATGGCGGCTGGTGGGTTGTGTTGTTGGGTCGTCGTGTGGTCACAGTAGTGACGCTGCACAACGAAGTGGTCCTTTAAAAAGAGCAACACCAGGACAACTGCTGGTCCTGTCGCTGCTGTGCAGTCAACTCGCACTGGCAACGCCGGAGGTCGTTTCTTTACAGATCTGTGCACAAGCGCGTGTAGATCGCCGTCTGCCGGTCGTCTGCCGTACCGCGAATCGAACCTACTCACCACGCGTTCCACGCCACCCGCACGACCGGTCCCGCCGTGCGATGGACTCGGATTGCTCACGCGAAACCTGTGTCGTGTCGTGTCCGTGTGGCGCGTCGGGTCTGAGACGGGCAAGCAACGAACAGGCGGAGCCCGAAAATAGCAGTGCCAACAACGAATCCCTTTTCGTGTTTCCAAAAAGTCGTTGCTTTGCCACCTGAAAGCCACCACACTTTCGTTGGCACGTCTCCCCCCCACCTACGACGACCAGACGACATTCACACCATGTTCAGCCCCGCGTTGTCAGTCCCTTCCGTTTGCCGTGTGCCCTTCGCTTCGCCCTATCGCACGGCGCGGCGAAAGAAAACGCGCGCTTCCCTGCCACGTGCGGCTTTCGGCAACGAGTCGCTTTCCACGGAGTCTTCCAAGAACTTCAAAACGAACCTCGCCGTGGGTATCGGCGGCTTCACCAGAACCGGCGGTGAGGACGTGATGGACCAAGCCAGGGTGGTTGACCCGTACGGCTTGGTAAGAGACGTGATGTCCTCGCCCGCGCACACGTTATCCCCGGGCTTGGAACTTGACGACCCGGTTGTTCGACAAACCTTGGAAAGGTATTGTATTTCCCAAATCCCACCACTGTTTACTGCCCCAATGCGTGACTATTTACTGTTTACTACATACATCGCAAGTAGACTGTTTGCTCATACAAGTTACAAGCATTACGAAACACTGACACTTTTCTTTTACGACACAGATACCACGGCGTCCCCGTGGTGTCCGCTGACACCGGCGTTTTAGTCGGCGTTCTTTCGCGAACCGACATCGTCGCCTTGAACGGCGAAACGCGCTTCCGAACCGTGGGTGAAACCATGACCTCCCCCCCGGTATGCGTCAAACCCAAAGCACACGTCGCCGAGGCGGCGGGGATGATGTTGCAGCACAAAGTGCACCGGCTCCCGGTGATCGACGACAGGAACGTTCCAATCGGCATCGCGACGCGCGAGGACATTTTCGAGCCCCTCATCGCGACGAGAGATGACGTGCTCGTGGACCAAAACACGAGGAGGTACGTCCGTGATGCTCGTGATGCTGATGAAGATGATGTCCATGAAACCGTAAAAAATCCACATAAGCGCCACTCCCTGAAATCGTCCGCGACGCCGCACCGCGTCCGCCTCGCCGCGCGGCCGGCGACGAAACCATTTTTGTTTCGCCGAGACGCTCCGCTCACCGCCCTGTCCGTTAAACCTCGAAACGCAGGGTGCGGTGATTCTGGGGACGTTGAAGAAACGGAAACGCAGGCCATCCGACGCTCCAAGAAACTCGGGGAGGATTTCCAGGAGGATACCACAACACACGGACTGGACGTGGATAGAGAGTAGACGCGGACGGCGCAAGACGGCAAAGACATTTTAATGCGAAAGCGTATCGGGAGGGTCGGCGGTGACGCCGAAGGTGGTTCATTCGAAAGCATACAAATAGACAAACCGAGCAAGAAAGCTCGCGCGCGGAAGTAAGGCCTCGCACCGGTCCCAGGGACTTTCAGCTGCGCATCTGTTTAAAAGCCAAGGCGTCGGCAGTTAATGGACGTCTCTTGAGGGAAGTCGAGGAGACGTCCGTAGAACTGCAGAATCCTTGGCTTTTAAACTTGGGTGGCTGAAAGTCCCTGACCAGGTCTTCGGCGCGCGAGCTTTCAGAGCCAGGTTTGTCTATTTGTATCCTTCCGATGAACTGACTTCATCGTCACCTTCAACCCTCCCGAGAAGCAACACATCTTGCCTCCTGTTTTCTTTCACCACCTCCGTAAAAACTTGAAGACGCCTCCCAAAAACGAAAACGTGCCAAAGCCTCACCAGCAGAGCACGAACTGTTCGTCGAAACCTCGGCGTGTCCGACATCGGTGAAATCGGCCTTGTGGGGCGCGCACTCGCGCGGGCGCGACCCTGCGGTCGGAGCGAGTCCGGTGAGTGGACGGCCGGTTCAGTTCGCGGGTGGTGGGGAATTGGGGAATTGGGTTCGCCAGCGTGCGTGCGTGTGGCGAGGCGGTTGGTGTGAGGCTCGTGCGGAAACTGCGATCGCGACAGCGACTGCGATCGCGACAGCGACCAGAGGCACCGGCTTGAGTCGAGTGGTCGATGTCCGCCGCGATGGCGCGTCTTCAATCCGAGACAGTGTTATCCCCCGTGATCGATACTTCGACGTCGTCGTTCCGAGATTCATCACGGGCGGGCCAAACACGCACGCTCGATCGGTTCGATCCCGAAACATCAATCATCGTGCGTCCTATCCGTGAGGAAGAGAAGGAAATTTATCGAAACGGCGACACCACCCTTCGCGTCGCGCCGCGCGGAAACACGCCCGGGGTGGATTTTGAAACTTACGCGACTGGGCGGCCCCAACGAACTCAACGCGGGGAACACACGCACGGACACTTCGTACACTCTATACTCAAGGACACTTGGTCCGTCGGCGCGGTGAGTCGGCGTGCTCATCATCATCATCATGGACAAAAAGACTGGCAGCACACCACCGAAAAGCGCGCTTTCGTGAAATCGCTCCTCATCAAACCCACCTACCCGACCGCGCAAGCCGTGGAGGCGAACGCGCGTTGGCTCACGCTTTCGAAACGCGGCCAGACGCACCGCAGGCGCAACAAGTACGGCCTTGGCGTAGCGCCGCCGGGGACCAAGTTGACGGGGGCGCCTGACTGGATGTTGAAGGACGGCGACGACGATGCCGATTTTGACGAGACCGATTTTGACGACAGAAACCAAAAACCGAAATCTTCAATTCGCGTCTCGCACGTCTTGTCCAGTTCCGGGGTCGTTTCTGTGAAGCACGTCGTGGTTTTGAGACCCGGCGCTTCGTGTCACGCGCACGGTTCGAGTGCCGACAAAAGGGTGGCACGCGCGATTTGGCGAAACGCGGATAAACAGTTAGTCTCAAAAGATGGCAAACTCCCCGGCGCGGAGTGGCGGTCTGCGCACTTCGAGTCGCGGGGGGAAAAAAAAGAAAACGTGCAGAACAGAAACGGCCAACCGACGCCTGGCCGTTTCATTCGTGAATCCCACCCCACGTACGGCGTCGGCAAGGACACGGAGTGCGGGTTCGGCAGCGCGTCTCAAACACTCTCCAGGTCCAAGTTGGGAAACACGCTCCACGAAACACGACACTTGACGCGGCGCACGTTTCGTTCCGGGCTTGAAATTTTTGACGCCGCGAAGACGACAAAGACGAAAAAGGGTGTTGTAAACGACAACTCGCCTTCTTCGGCGGCGGTCGTTTTGGCCGCGAAATCCGTTCCCAGCCTGCCGAGTAGTGAGATTTTGAGTGTTGGTGTTGCCTTGCATACCTTACTTGGCCCTCCCCGGAAAATGCCTCAACAGGCTGGAATCGGTTCCGGAGGCGGCGGGCTCGCCGTGGCGGTCGAAACGGGGCGGAGGCGCCGAGACTCGAAAGAGGGAAATCCAAAGAAATCGGAACGTACACTCGCCGCAAACGAATCCCTCGCCGCGCACATCGCGCGCCTCGGCGCGCTAAGCGCCAGCTTCAACGACCGGCAACGGGCATTGGTGGGCCGGGGCGTCGCGGAAGCCAGGTTGACGATCAAACACGAACAGTCGTGGGTAAAGGGGTGAGGCAACTAGGTACCCGCAGGTGGTTTTGTAAACGCAAACGTTTCGGGTTCGTCGGTTTTTTTTTACGTCTCGCCTGCTTTCTTCCTGGAAATCACCGACAAAACATCACAACACATGTCGGCGCGATGGGGTCTGGTTCGCGGAGCCGGCGGCGCGAGGAGGCATTGAACGCGGGTTTGCCCGATCCCGAGGTCGATGCGGGCGATGCCGCAACTGTCGAAAGAAGAGCGCACAAAGCGAGACAGCGTCGTCGGCGAACCGAGGAGCGACACGCGGGTGTGGCTGAAATTTTGTCAAACCTGACGATGCCTCCCTGCGACCAGGGCGGCGCGTTCGGTGCCGTGGAGGATGCGAGCGCGTGGCGCGGCGGTGAGCCACCAATCGTGGACTGGTCCACCATGGCGGTTACCTGTGACCCATCAACGATGGCGCACGACGGCAACGAAGCGGGGTTCCGGGGAGACACCGTGGGTGATTCCGACCCAGGCACGGCGTACGGGAAAAGGTACACCGACTCGAAAAGTGTCAGTGGTGTCGGTGGCGGCGAAAAAATCGAACCAGCGAGGTCGCAAATGTCGCTTCGCGCGCGACGAAAGCGCTGGCAAGTCGAGTCCTTCGCGCTAGTGCTGCGTGAGCTTGAGCTTGCGCGGGGAGTAACCGCGGATGGGACGCAAGACAGTCACGAGATAGACCACAAGACGCACAAAAACACAAAGACGCAACCCCCTCTGACCGTGGTTGACTTCGGCGCCGGGAGCGGCGCGCTGATATTACCCCTGGCGCACGTGTTCCCGTCCATGAATTTCGTCGCGGTGGAGATGAAACGCCGGAGTTGCGATTTGCTGATGAAGCGCGCTTCCGTGGCGTCCTTGCACAACGTTTCCGTGGTCTGCGGGATGATCGAGCAGTTCCACGAAAACTTCGACGTAGGCGTAGCGCTGCACGCCTGCGGCAACGCCACCGACCACGCGCTCATTCGGTGCGTGCGCAACGGCGCGCACTTCGCCGTGTCGCCGTGCTGCATCGGGAAACTGAAGTTCTCGGTCAAAGGCGGGAACTCGTTTGGGAACGAAAACGTGGACTGGGGGGCAGGAGCTGCAGGGGTTGTTGCCAGTTTGGAAACAACAACAAATCAACAACAAGACACCCTAATAACTGACACCGTAACTGACCACGTGTTGTGCCCGCCCGTCACGATCACGCACCCGCGCAGCGAGTGGATGCGCGTTCAGCTCAGCGGCGAACACGACTTCGCGGCGCTCGCGGCGGCGGCGGACACCGGGCACGCGGGGGATGGGCACGGCGCACCGCGAATCGAACAACTAGGCAGGGACGCGAAAGTGTTGGTGGAGCTGGACCGCGCGCAGGGGGCGCGGGAGGCGGGGTATGAGGTAGTAACCGTGAGTTTGGTGCAGGGGAAAAACGCGCCGCCGAATAAAAACCACATGCTCATAGGCGCACCGGTGGGAAACGCGCGGTGGCTGGAAGGACTGCGACCGCTTTAGGGTTAGGGTTTGGGGGAAGTGCAGGGTTAGGGTATGCGAAATAAGAGCTGACTCGAATTCCTCACCTCCGGCGCCCCAAGCGTCGTCACCGGTAGTCTCACGGGTTCGACGAGTGACGCATTTATTAAAGTTGCTTCCGAAGGTATTTTCCGACACGTTGTTAAATAACCAGTATCGGATAACGTTATACCGCCCCTCTTTCGTCAGACCCGGAGACACCACCGCGTGTCGTCCTGCGCTGGTTTCGCAACGCACGCCGTGCGCGTCGTGCGCGTGGTCGAGCTCAGGATGTCCACCGAAGCGGCGTCGCCGGGTGCGCGGTGGCGTGAGGCTGGAGTTGCGGTCGTGGGAAACCTTCGTGATTCGGAGTCAAAGGTTTCGCTCGCGGACGTGGCTTCGGACGCCGCGTCTGCCGCGGGCTTGTCCTTCGTCGCGTCCGTGAACGGGCGCAAGTCCTTCTCCGCGGCGTTCGGCCGGCGCAGTTTAAGCACCAAGCTCGCGCTGCTTGTGCCCGCGACAGAACCACGGAACGGAAGGCGGTCCTTGACACGAATCAGCGTCGTCAGTTCCAAGGAGGGCCAAATCAACGACGGCGACCTCGCGGAGGACGACGTCAAGGTGGTGCAGATCACGCCAAACAACTTCAGAGTGACGTCCACGTGCAGCCGCGACTTCTTGATCGAGCCATTCGAGCCGTTCAAGATGGACCAGTTCCTTCGAACGTTGCTGTACGAAATATGCCCCCCCTTCGTGAACTGGTTTGTTGTGCTGTTTGTCGAGATTTGTATCTTCAGACACACCACCGAGGAAGCCGTGTGCGCCGCCTCCGCAAGGGGCTTCACCCCACTACCCGGCCCGCTGGCCAGGGTAGTTTCCCGGTTCGACCCGCCGGACTACTCCGGGAACGGCGACATCCTTTTGTTTGGTATGTTCTGGTTCCCGGTGTTCGCCGTGGCGTTTTCAAGCGATGCGCGCGCCTTCGTCGAGCCCTTGGAGCTCCTGCCCCTATCAATCCTGCTGCTGTGCCGCGTTTCCGTCATCGCGTGCAAATACGCCCTGCTGCCGTCGTCGTACTGCGGCGACGTCAACGGCAAGATCTACGGCGTGATCACGCAGTCCGACATGGCCCGCACGCTCGTCGGCTCCGCGTGGTTGTCGCCCAAAATGAAAGAGCACGAAGACTTGCTGCGACAGGACGTGGAGAACGCGTGTTTAGAAGCAGACGTGGACCTTAGCGAGACGCGGATTGACGTGGGGAGCGCGGAGGCGGCGACGGCGGTGCGAGCGCGCGCGGGCGGGGTCGGCCGGCGGTCGGAAACAGCCGTCGCAAACACGCCGTCGGTGGTGAGCGGGAAGGAGCTTCTCGCCGCAATCGTGGACGCGCACATCGGGCGAACCCTCCCGGATTGGGTGTTACCGATCCTTGTCGTTGGCGGTGTGGCCTACGCCTTGGTCAGCCCCGTGTGCCGAGGCGCTGTTGGGGTTCAGATGTTCGGAGACAACGCTTTGAGCCAAGCCACCGCGGCGACGCTGTTCTTGTCGAGCCTGTTTCTGTTTCTGAACAACATGGTTTTCACCGTGTCATGCGCGTGGACGTTCCGCAGGCAAAGAGACGCCATCTCTTGTTTAAACGACATCATGCGGTTCCCGGGCGAGCCTGTTGCGAATATTTTGCCGCCATCGCCGAAACTGCAGCGCACAAAACACAAGAAAGAATCAAGGAAGAACCAACACGCGAACGGCGCCGGCGACGAGCACGGAAAGAAAATCGAACTCCCGGAGAAAGAACCACCCGCCGTGGTCGCCGCGCGCGCCGCCGCCGCACGAGGCGCGGTAGTCTTAGTCGACCTGAAGGACCCGTCAAGCTGTTTGTGCTGGTCCTTGGTTCGTAGGGCGTTGCGCAGAGTGGGGTCGTCCTGGGCGCGACGCATGAACCTATACTCCATCGTGTTTCTCGTCGCCGCGTTTACGTGCGCCGGGTCGTTGCTTGTTTTGTGCTACGGCGCGGAGACACGGAGTCACCGTTTGACAACCGCGGGGGAGTTGTTTTACCTCGCCATCGTGGTCTCCGGGCTTTGCTCGTTAACCGTAGCAGAGGGAAGCGCGATTAACGATTTAGTCCCCGTAGTGCGAACGTCGCTGAAGCGGGAGGTAGTCGCCATCGCGGCGCAGCTCGCGGGGATGCAGGGGAACGGACGGGAACGGAAACAGAACGCGGCAACCGAGACGAACGAACGTGTGCGTCGCGATGAACGCGAGGCCCTGACCGACGCCCTTAGGCTAATCGAGCGCGTGGAGCAGTACGTGCATTTGGAGGAGGAGCACTCGCACCCGGTGGAGGTGTTTTACCGCGTCCCCGCCACCACCGCCGCGATCACGTTCACGGTATCCTCACTCCTCTCCATGCTGCTCATCGCCGCGCAACGGTGGTTCCAAATGACCGGAAGCGAAGGGTGGTCGTACGGCGGGGCGAACGGAGAGTTCGGAGTCACCGACCCCACTAGGTAGCAGCAGAAGCTTATTTATTACCTTCATTTAGATGCTTTTTTCCTTTTGAAGGGATTTACACTCGGCGCAGTAACGTTTCAGCTTGCCGTGCAGGCACCCGACGCAGTCTACGCAGTCGTTTTTCACCTTGCCGTGGGGGGAGGGGTTGCACACCGCGCAGTTGTACTTCACCCTACCGTGGGGGCAGGCAATGCACTCGACGCACTTACTTTTCCGCCTGCCGTGAGGGCAGGGGTTGCACTCCGCGCATTTGCCTTTCACCTTCCCGTGAGGGCACCCTTTGCACTCCGCACAGCTGTTTTTAAGTTTGCCGTGAGGACAGGGGTTGCACTCCGCGCAGCTGCGTTTCGCCTTCCCGTGTGGGCAGGGGTTGCACTCCGCGCAGTTGCGTTTCATCCTGCCGTGGGGGCAGGGGTTGCACTCCGCGCAGCTGTTTTTAAGTTTGCCGTGAGGACAGGGGTTGCACTCCGCGCAGCTGTATTTCACCCTACCGTGGGGGCACGGGTTGCACTCCGCGCAGTGCGTTTTCTTTTTCCCGT
>Ga0114995_10001969_pt1 | contig 14298 bp, 18 predicted proteins | sample ArcticOcean_MG_C_11_FD_87038 | JGI IMG/M metagenome (GOLD analysis project Ga0114995, IMG submission 87038) | Marine microbial communities from western Arctic Ocean - ArcticOcean_MG_CB2_154 | ecosystem: Environmental > Aquatic > Marine > Oceanic | place: Arctic Ocean: Canada Basin | collected... | reverse complement strand
CGTTTACATCCGCATTATTCTGCCCATCAACATTTGAGATATACAGCGCATTGACCTTTAATGCTTTGCCGCTTGATCCTGCGTTGGTGACAATTGCAGTTGGGGATGTGCCAATCGCCTGAACGGCTGTCTTACCCACAATCGTGGTTGCACTAATGATATTTGGGGCGGCCATTAATTATCCTCCGAAGACTAGTGAAAAACCGGCAACTCTAGCTCCGGTAGCGCCAGATGTAGGTAGCTGTGAAGCGGGTAGCGTGATAAAAACATCTTTAGAACCTGCCCCCCAATCCACTGCATTTCCTGAGTTAGAGCTTTCATAGACAGTCGTTCTTGCTAGAACCGCACCTGACTCAGTCCATGTGCCAAGCCCTGTTTCCCAATCTGTGCCATTTTCAATTGCATAATACGTTGTATCAGCATTGGCAAGTGCGTCGGTAAACGACTGAAATCCATCAACAGCACCGGCTAAAGTAAAATTACCAGTACCCGTTGTTGTTGAGGTTTCTTTAACACGATCTTTTATAACTAAAGCCATAGCATGTCTCTAAAAAAAAAGGCGGGGTGTCCCGCCCTCAATTAGTGATTAGTTACTAAATCTAATACCCTGACTTGTAACAACTTGGAAGTCTCCGCCTGCCGAAGCAACATCTCCCCCAAAATCTAAGAAACACACCAGTTCATCGGCAGTGTCTGCGCCTCCTCTGTACTTATAAACAACAGCACCTGCCGCAGTAATTGTAGAGGTAGCCCAAGTAACAGTTCCAATGCCAATTTCCACACGATCATTGGTTGCATCAATACTACCAACAGTCAGCGTTACTGCCGCACCTTTAGTGGTGTAGCCATTGCCGTTGGCAACTTCGTTTGTGACATCATCACGAAAATCATGCGTGTCTTTATTCGGACTATATGAGCTTGTAACAAGCATCATGTAAAAAGTATCGGTATCGTAGTCGATACTACCCTCAAGTGTTTTCTTGATGGCGTTATGATAAACTAAAGAGGCCATTAAATTTCTCCTTTGCTAGCCACTGTGTACTAATCTTCAGTAATTGTGATTGAGTCAGATGCCTCAAAACGAATTGTGTCTCCATTTGCAATTGTTTTAGAAGAAGACAATGCTCCCCAATATAACAAATTACCAGAAGTGGCCGCATCGTATACACCAAAACCAGTGACAGTAAAACCTGTCCCGCTTGAATTATTGTATTCAATATCTGATGTTGGCCCTTGTATTTGTCCAGATGAAGCAGTACCAAAAACTATTTCAGGACGGCTACCCGAACTTACTGATCCATTAGCATCTGTTGCTGAATAATTCGATCCCGCTATTTCAGTGACTGAATCAGTGGATGCCGCACTTAGAATTGCAAGATAGACATTAGATGGTGAACTTGTAGCAGACCCTCCAATAAAATGTTCTAGTACAGCAGTTTCTAAATAGTTTGACTTACTCATCTATTTTCCTATAAAGAATCAAGGGGCCGAAGCCCCTATCCTCATGCATTTACTTAGCCTAGTTGATTACGATCAACTTCGTCTGCGTCTTTCGTTGCTCCCATAGGTGCATAAACTACAAAGAATTTATACGAACCTGCGGAAGGAGCGTTAGAACCAGCCGTTAATGCAGTAACTACTGTGTCAGCGACTGTCACACTTGTGATGCCATTGACTGTAGTAGTTGTTGCGGCGGTTGCTTTAGCGCCATTGATATCTGCTGTTCCCAGCAAATCAGTGTCACCGCCGGTCACACCAAAACTCACAGCGTTAGCACCCCCGATGGTTGCCGCCGAAATACATTCTGCGCCTGCCGCGAGAACAACACTATTATTTGGAATAGTTCCAATAAGATGTGTTGAAGCGGTAGTTAAAGCACCGAATGCAATTGTGTCCGTTTCAAGACGGACTATAGATTGTAAAGCCATTTAAAATTCCTCCTTAATAGCCTGTTTGGTAACGTAATGTTACGAGAGACTCTGGACGGAGGATCTTACGACCATACAGATGCATACCACGAACAATGTCCGCAAAGCTATCTGGATCACGATAAGTCTCAGTCTTGTTGATCTGCTGTGCAGTTGCAACCGCTGAGTCATGTCCACCTACAATTACGCCGTAGTTAACTGAACCCGGAGTTGTAGTCGAAGCAGCAGGCCCATTACCAACAGCGGGAAGGTTATTAGAAACGTAAACACGGAAGCCGTGCAAGTTATTAATTACCATACCGTTTGTAAGTCCGCTTGTTTGTCCACCGAAGTCGGAGTTAAACAAGTTAGATTGCTCGTCTTTCAATGTTTCCATGAAAATAGGATCAACTACTAACCAACGTCCATTAGTATCAACTAACTGCTGATCCAAGATACGGCTCATACGAGCAATCGCTTGCAAAGCAGAAACAGAAGTTGAAGCTATTGAAGTTGCTCCGGGTAAACGTGGAACAATAGGAACAGCCTTACCTGCACCATTGCCAGTAACTCCAAAAGTAACTGAGTCTATTTTCCCAGCCGCTAGAAGCTCATCTGTGCCAGCGCCTGTGACAGCAACAGTACCATTTACTTGATCGTTAACCGTTCCAGCAACAGAATGCAAAGCACTTTGCTTGTAGCCAGAAAGATAACCAAGTACTTCTTGGTCATATTGGTCACGTAGGCGATATGCCGCACGATCTGTAGCCATTTGCATGAAGTTCACATGAGAATGTGCTTCTTCAATATCGTCCATCTTGAAAGCAAAGTAGTTAGCTTTGTCAATGTTAAGAGTGAAATCTTCGTCATCAAGATCTTGTGCAGTGATTTGAGAACCACGTGCGTAAGCTTGAACTGAAATCTCAGGCTCTTTGATGATCTTCACTGAATCACCCATCTGAGCGATTTCACCGAAGTAATCGTTATTGGTTACGTCTTCAACAACTGAAGACTTACGGAAAGCAAGTTGTACCTGCTTAGAATAGATTACGGGGCTAAAGTTACCATTAGGTAAGTTACCGTAACCCGATGCTTTTGCAAATGCCATGAGTGACACTCCTTGTTGCGTAGGTTTAAGGTTATGTGTAACTTCGCAAGAGGCCATCTAGCATCAGGGTGGCAAGTTCACCGGCCAAGGTGATCATACGGCCTGCGTAGGTAGGGTATTCTTTGAAGGCGGAGCGGTACAAATCTCTGCTATAACAACTGGCAGGAAGTTAAAACAGAGATTATGTATGATCCTAAGTTATTGCGGGTGTCCTTGCGGAGGCCGCGTATAGATATTAGTTTGCATAGTTATACTCATAAAGATAAAAAAGTCAAGCGTTTTAACGTGCTCCACCGCGCAAATCGTAAATAAACTTATCTTTGTTTATGGCTTCTGCTATTTCATCTTTTCTATTTTCGTATTCATCAATAGACCATTTGTCTACTTCTGATTCTCGCAAGTATCCTTCCTTTCCTGAATTACTAGGGGAGGAGTTTCCTGAGATTGCGCCAATAGACTTTGCCGCATCCTTCTTAGAGGAGCTTTTTTTCTTGCTGATTCCCCTATCTGCCTTGTACAAATCGATTGCGCGAGCCGCAGACAAAGCATCTGTTTCGTTATGCCATAGCGCATCTTGTATTAAGGTAGGTTGCTGTTCAGTCCACTCTTCAAAGTCATCTGACTCTTTAATTTCTATAAAATCTGGATGTAGATTTAACAGTTCTGCAACTGCTCTTTCTTTCAATGCAGTCTGTTTCATTGCATCTATTTCTTTAAACTTGCTTTCGTATTCAGTTGACTGCTCATGCATTTTTTTCATGGCAATCGTCTCAACGATCTGTGCAACATCCGGGTACTGACGCATCCAAGTTTCTAACTCGTCTTCTGACTTTGGATACTTTATTTCTTTTTTAGTTGAAGCAGATAACTGCCTCTTTAGTTCATCTAACTGATTCTGTAGTTCCGTTTCTTTTTTCTGTGAGTGCCTTCGCAAGTCACCGTATCTTTTTTTAAAGGTCTTGTCTTCTACTCCATAAGCAGGCTCATCAAGTTCATCAGGTTCCTCTACGTTTTGGGCCTTTAACTCTTCTAGCTCTTTCTCTTCTTGTTCAATGCGTTCTTTGTTCGCATTTCTTTTAGCAAAACCGGATACTACCGTAGCCTGCTCTATTTTTTCTACAATTTCAGTTGTTGTCGTTGACATATATTCCTCTGTTTTCTGGGGCTAACGGTAGCCAAGGGGCGTTAGGTAGCCAGTTAATGGAGATTATTTTTTAGAAGCTAATCCCCCGCGCTTCATCTTAGTCTTACGCTTAGGCTTAGTTTTATTTTTAGGTGCTAACAATCCACCTTTGTTGTAGCCATAGCCACCATCGCCTGACTTACTTGTGTCGTCATCCCCATAACTTACGGATTGGCTGCCCCTCATATCGTCTCGATCTATTCCATCCGCTATTTCATCAAGATCGTCTTCCATCTGGGTTTGGGCTTCAGCATCGGTCATGTTGTCGCTTTGGTAATCTTCTCTCTTTAACTTAGATTGCGCTGCTGTCTTTTCAACAAATTTTGGATCTGATCGCACTTCAAGATCATTAAGAAGCCTATCTTCATCAAAGCTTTTAAAACCAAGAAAATCCGGTGTCTCGTATGCTTTAATATCAAGGCCCATTTTTTTAGCTAAATCCTCAAGAGCTGATCTAGAACGGCTAGCTGTCTTTACTGTCTCAGAAATAGCTGAAAGAGGGTTAAACTCAGTTGGCAATCCGTTAACGCTACGGGAAGCTTGGCCTTGTATTGTATCATCCCAATAACTCTTAAACTCAGGACTCAAAGAAGCGAGTCTATTCATACTACTTATATGAGACTCATATTGTGTCTTGTCTTCTGCGGCTCTTCTTTCGTCGTCTTGCCTGTCTTCCATATCTTTAGGATTATTTGCTTTTCCCTCTTCAATCGTACTTATTGTAGGAATAGGCTGTCCATCGTACGGCTTAAAGCCGCTAGGTATTGGGGAGGTGGGGCTACCGTTTATAAATGTGATACTGACCATTTCATTATTGGGGCCAATAAATTGTTTTGTTTCGTATTGAGGAACTCCGCTATTGCCACTTCCCATGAAATCAGCATAAGACGGAACCCTTGATGCACGAGACGGTATCGGCATATTATCTACAGGCGGTCTACTGCCCATTATATTCTTCATTGGATCAGGCAGAGAAAAAGAAGCTGGCGGATTATACCCACCAACTGCAAATTTACGTGCTTCCTCTTCCTCTTCAAACTCATCTATCGCGGAATCTACTTCTGGGTCAAAGCCTCCACTGTCAGACATAGTGGCCTCCTCTGAATTTCCCATCTGTCCCATGGCATCCATTTTGGTAAGACCACTTTTTGCTATCTGGCGAAGTTGCATTAACTTTTCTAGCCCTATGTAGCGAACAACATCCGCAGGAAATATAAACTCTCCTTCACTTAGTTGAGCGGGAATATCATCTCTGACTTCTTCTTGCATCGAACCTACAGGAACATCATTGCCAGAAACAGGATCAACAGTACCGCCTTCGTCATACAAGCCGCCTGCTGCGTACCCCGAAAAAACCTGTTTCATTTGTTTATTCATCATTCCACCTTTCGCTAATAATGTATCACTGTGTTTTTTTGCGGCTTCAACCGCTTCCTTTAAAGAATCAAAGACACCAGTAGCTTCAATTTTATTATCCTTGAGCATTTGAACTAGCTCATCATCTGTGTACTGAACACCGTCATGTATAGAGGGGACGTTAATGAACTTATTGCCTAACGAAATAGTCGAAGATAATTCGGAGACTGACTCGCCATTTAGTTCATATACAGGTCTTCCTACTGTTGTAGTTTCCCCGGTAAGTTTTCCAGCTAACTTTTCAGCCATCCGCTAACGCCTCTTCCCTTAAATACTTCATCGAACGAAGTACTTGTATAGCACCCTGTGATTGATGAATCTGCGTTACATTATCTAGCTGCTCTAGTTTTTTGTGCTGGTCAGATATAATAATGTCTAAGTACTCACAAAATGCATCCCACTGTTTTTTATTATTGCAAAGGGGCTTGAGGTGGCTGACCACCTGCTGGCGGTGTTGCTGGTTGTTGCTGGGCATTTCCACTAAATCCTTGTTCGCCCGGAGCCGGGACTTGTCCTGTTCCAATGTTACCACCACCTGCTCCCGTAGGATCACTTACTTGTGGAGGGCCGCCCGCTGGTGCAGGAGGTTGTTCTGGTTGATTCTGTTTCATTATTTGTGCTTGCAATGCTGCTTCTTCCGCAGAGTTAGTTACTTTTTCTGGGTCTAAGTCCATAGATTTAGCAATCTCACTAACTATGTACGGAAACTTAGCAAACGGAGAAAGCGTTGGGCTAGACACGACTTGCAAAAATTGCATGAGTCTTTGGCTACGCACTTCATTTGCCATCAAAGATTCTGTGCCTCTAGATTTAACTTCTAGATCTCCCTTAATCTCTGGGTCAAAATCAAACTGCATGTTAAAAGAGAACATAGCCTTGCCAAGAGGGCCAAGCAAATAATCATCTACGTTCTTAATTACTGTTTTAATCCCTCCCGATGCTGCATTCATTAACATAGAAATTCCAGAAGCGGTACGCCCTACCCCAGATACTCCAGTTTGTCCATGTGCAAAAGAAGGAAAGCCAGTTGACTCGTCTGCTAATACTCTAGCTTTGTCAAACAACTGTAAATTCTCATTTGATACGTTAGGAAACTTAGTGCCAAACATAGCCTGTCCGGGTGCGCCACCTTGCCGTCTGAACACCTTGCCCGGATAAACAGATAGGTCTTGTCCGGGTACTAAATTTGTTTCGTCTATCTCTATTAACAAGTTGCCCGATAAAACTGCATTGTCTACCGCCATACGCATAAAGCCATTCATTAATGTTTGCGTATCATCCATATTTTCTGCAATGCCTACGCCGAAAAATGAATATGGATTTAACTCATACGGCACAGCATAGTATGGAATCTTAGCAGGCTGAAATGGATTTACAACAGCCCTAAGAACACGTCCGTTGCAGTACCATATGTTTGCTTGAACTTCGTCTGATTCACCCACGGAGTCCGGTAGGTCTACACCCGCGTCTTCAAGCAACTCTTTTTCAACATAGCCCCAGTACTCTAGTACCTCAAAACGTTCTATGTCATATTCGGTAGTGTAATCTCGAAGGTCATCTTCCCAATACTTTTTAGTGTAAGACTCACCTACATCAATAACATCATCAATTACTTGCTTCCTAAAGAACGGTCTTTTCTTTAATGCTCGCAATTGACTGCGTGACATCTTATGTCGCTCGATGGCGTACATAGCGTCATCCATGTTGGATGCGTCAGGATCAGGATAAAAATTCCAGACAGAAACGTGAGATGTCAATGGAACTGTTTTAATTACGGGATCATACTGCCCTTCCTCGTCCCAGTTAGGATACTCTTTATCTAAAGCAAATGGGCCTTTCATGACACCTGTGCCGAATAAAGCCATCTCAAATGCAGTCGAACGAAGTTGTTTAGTCGCGTTCGATTCTTCAAGTTGATCTTTTATCTTTTTCTCCATTTGCTTTGCCGCAGCCATAGCAGGAAAAAAAGAAACAGAACTTGGTGTTTGCCCTACTCCTTCCGTGAGTCCTTCAACTTCACTAAGCTTGTCTTTCAAGCTGCCTAGCTTTAGTAGATCGCTCATGCGAGTACCGGGAGGTAAATCGTTGCCATCTCCCTTGTAGCCGTATAGTCCAGCCGATGGTTGTGTTGCACCACCCTGCTGTTTTTCCATATCATTTTTTGCTGGATCAAAGTGGACTGCTTCCGCCACGCCTTCCGGTACTTGTGTTGGCTCTACAGAAATAGGAAACGTGTTATTCGCAAATAGCACATCAATGATTTGACCATAAGCAGCTAGCGTTTTTGTTTTAGTTACTTTAATAAACACACGAGACTTCTCAGCTTCCGTGAACTGAACGTCTGGGCCATAGATCCCTCGGTAGTTTCTATACGCCTGAAGCCATCTCTCTTCATCTTGTCTGCGCGTATCTTCCGCTTTGGTGTACCGCTCCATTACAAAATTAACAATTCTTTGCAACTCAGAAGTTTCTTCAAACGATTCCTTAACGTCTTCTAGGTTAATCATTTCGTCCGCTTCAGCAGTCTCGTATGAATTTTGTTCAGCCATAAGATTTAATATCCAAATTTATTGTCTGCTGGGGCGAACCCAGAAGCGCGTTGATGATTGGGGTCAAAGTCCCATATACTGAATCTAGGTCTAGACATCACACCATAGCGCATTGCATCATACAAATGATCTTCTGCTTTAGTGTCAACATCTTCCCTTGTTTTTTTATCCAGCGGTAGTATAGGCAGTTGTGAAATTATGTCTGTGCATGTGTTAAAGAAAACTAGCCTCGGTTCTTCTGTGAACTCATCTACCTGCAATCTTCGGTGTATCTCATTCTTTCCTGCTATACGTGATCCAGCAGATCTATCCGATGGTCTCCAGCGACATCCTCTTTGAATCATTTGTTCCGCAAGCGAAGGGCCAGTATCGCCTCGCTTATGCCAACATGAACTGTCCAATACTCCGTACTTGATATTGCCATCACCTGATTCCAAATCCGTGACCATATCAGCAAGATCAACTGCCAGAACTTTGCTAACGTATAATTCACGATAAACAATAAGCTGTTCACTAGGAGAACAGGCAAACCAAACAACAGCAGAATAAGAGCCGTACCCATAATCACACGCCCTAAACTTAACCCAATTACTAGGAATATCAAAAGGCTCAACAACGTGTATCTCTCTGTTGAATTCAGTAAACGCCGCACCTTCTGATACATCCCAGTTGCCTTCTAATAACTGTCTGCGTTGATACTCCGGTAGAGATAACAACATTGCTTCGTAATCGCCCTGCTCGGCCAGATAAGGGTTATCTGATAACATTGCTGGAATGAACCTGCGCTTGAAAAGTGGTTGGTCTTCTTTGGAATGACCTTTTGGATAAGCTAACGTCTTACCACTTTCAATGTCTGTCGCCCAGAATGATTTACCAGCAGGGGCTGGATCAATAAACATCTTCTTAACCCAAGAATGACCGGGGCCGCCGGGGTTAGTGGTAGCCCGCATATATATAGGTAAGTCGGATGCTGTACTACGTATACGTGATCTCATATAATTCCACGCGAATGGCGTAGACCATTGCGTTAATTCGTCAAACCCCACCCAACTAAAGGCGAGACCCTGATAGCGCATTGCGTCCTCATCTCTGTCGAGATAAGAAAACCATAGTCTTGCGCCTGATGGAGCAGTCCATTGCATCTTTCTTTCTGACCACTTTATACCCGGCCAGATCTTTGGATACATTTCCTGAGACTTCCATATTAACTCTCTGAGTTCTTCTGTAGTATGACGTAGTAACAGCCCACTAAAATCTGGGTGTCCCATATAACGGAGGGGGTCAGCAAGCATGGCGTATGATTTGCCACCACCCGCAGCCCCTCCGTAAAGGACTTCCCGTTCGCCAGCAGCTAAAAATTCAGTCTGTGGGCCAGCGTTCGGACGGAAGATTATGTTGTGTTCAATCTCTTCTTCTGGACGAAGCGGAGCAAACTCAGGCTCCTGTTGCGGATTCTCTTGAACCTGTATCCTCGGCCCCTTCGACTTGGCGGGACTTCCTTGCACCAAGTCTTGTGCGCTCGATTTCTTCCGCTTTGGAGATCGCCGCTTTGTACCTTTCGGCCCACTGGCGGAGAGTTGCGCTTCGTCTTTTATTGGATTGCTCACTTTCTATTCGCTTCTTTAATCCAGTATGTGAAATGCTTCTGCCTGTTTGAGTAGCAAGCCAATTAGATACTTCCCTGTATCCGTACTGTTGCAGATACTCTTTAGCTTTTTCTAGTGCTCTTAGTTCTCTGGGAACTGGTAATAACTGTTCGTTGTCTTCTTCGTCTTCTATATAACCAAATGGAATAGTACGTGCTATTCTAGGTATGGGCAAGAAGTCTTCATCTGCAATTACATTATCTGGCTGTGGTAATATCCACTTACCTGCGGTTCTACTATTCGTCATCTTCCTGTACACGCTTTGGCGGTAGTATCATAACACCGCCTGTTGCTTCGACATGTATCTTCTCTGCCTTGATGATACCAACACGATCCATTACTTCTTTTGCCGCTTGCATTTTTTCTTTAATGCCCATTTGAGTTGGGTCATGTAGAGCACCTACCATAGCCATGGCAGCGCGTGGAGCATTCTGAGCTAAGTAAGTATTTGTTCGGTCAAGGATCTCTTCTTTAAGAGCGTTTACGATGTCACCAGTATATTGTGTAGGCGAGTAACCTGCAATACGTTTGGCTTCTGTTAAGCTTCCATTAGCTTCTGTGAACAAAGCATTTAAAAATGTCTGTTGCTTTTCTGTTAACTGGCGTTTACTAGCCATTTACCCTCCTACAGGCAAGAAAAATTCTTCTACGGTAACCATGGCATCTACATGAATAGTACCTGCCCCAGTAGCGGTCATGGTAATAGTGTCGTTAGGTTCAAGCACTATGAATCCATCTGCAAACTGAATAAAATCACCAGTAGCCATAGTCTTACTGCCTAATATATGCATGTGTGATGCGTTAGCCTGCCCAGTTCCGTTATCGGTTGTGGTGTCTACACGGTTAAGCTCTAGGTCTACGGACGCATTACCTGTGCTGACGTTACTAACGTATAGTAATTCTACCATTCCCCTACAATTAGCAGGGCATTTATATGCTGTTACTTCTGTAGCCGTGGTGTTCGCTTGAGCATTGACAGTACGGAAACGAGAGTTCTTATTAGTGTTAATGCTCATTTCTTTTTCTTCCAGTTAACACGCTTAGACGATGTCTTTTTCTTCACAGCTTTCTTAGCACTGGCGGACTTACATTGCGCCATTGTTGGTCTACATGCAGGGTAGGCGCGTTTAGTGTCGCCTTTGGCACTCTTGCGACCACAAGACTTTCCTGTCTTGCAGTCAACCCAACCCTTACCTTTGTTTTGACCAAACCATTTTTTTAGTCCACCTTCGGACTTTTTTTTAGTTGTACTTGCCGCCACGCTTCTTATACTCCTTGGTAAGCCACCCTGAAGCATACGCAGAAGGCCATACATCAAACTTCTTTTTGGCCTCTGCTTTTACGCGGCTATACAATTTTTTGTTTGTGGGAGTAGCCACTACGCCTTACTCTTTTTTTGTGCAGTCTTTGATAGTTCTTTAAAGTGAAACAGGTGCTTACTTGTTGCACTATGCTTTGCGCCCGACATTAGTTTGCCATTAGCGTCTTTATGGGTAGCTCCTTTGTGCTCTGCACCTCCCTTAAAATAATGCTTCATTCCCGCCGCCATTATTTTATATTAGCTCCTGTTCTTTTTGGGCCAAGCCCCTTGTTCAGGTAGCCCCCTTTCGTAAAAGAGGGAGCTGCTTTTTTATTAGCGTAGCCACCCGCGCTTAGTTTTTTTCCTGAAGGACTAGCATCCATTCACTAAGAACCGTATCTGTTACTATCGGCTTTCTTTTTCTTTGCTGGTTTGCCCTTGGCGTTTAGGTAAGCTCTAAGACTTTTATGTCCAGATGCTTTCAATTCTTCTGCTGAGACTGCCGCTTTCTTTTTTCCATCTTTTCCTACATAGGTAGACAGCCCCTTACTTTTAGCTTCTGCAAGCGACTTCGCTACTTGTGGCTTTTTATCATTCTTTTTCGTAGGCGTGGGGGTAGGTTTCTTGGCAGTAGGCGTGACAGTAGGCGTGGGGGTAGTTTTCTTGGTAGTTGGCTTGGCAGTAGGCCGTGGTGTTTCTACAGGAACCTTTCTCTTCTTCCTTTCTGCTACTTCGCTATCACCATCTCCTCTGCCTTTACGGTTTGCTTTTTCTTTCGCTTTCATACTAGCGACACTGTACTTGCCCATACCAAGTGTCTTTAGCCAAGCGTCCCCTTTACGTTGCGTATTTTCTGCATTCGGAAGAAAATTATCAATAGACTTGCGTATCTTTGCGGCTAAGGCAACCCGTGTACTTGTTTTCTCTTTTGTTTTCTCTTTTGCCTTCACTGATGCGCGTCTGTCGTTTGTTGCTGCCATAGTCTTTGTCTTAACTCCGTTGGTTTAACTGTTCATTTGCTGTTTAGATTACAAGTCGTTGTTTTTATGACTTTGCCATTCTGTTAGGCTTCATAGATGCACCGCAGTTAGCGTAGCCACCTTTGTTGTAGCCCTTAGCCATGCCACCTTTATACATGTAGCCCATCTTATTACGAACTTCAGTCGGTAACTTCTTTAAGCCGGTATTATCTTGCGGTACTTTTTTCATAGTTGCTTTACCATTTCACCTTATGAGACCAGTACTTAGCTGATAGCTTACTGGTGGGTTTTCCTTGAGCATTATGGCGAGCATAATACGATTTCTTACGCGCTTTATCTTTAGCTGTGTCAGGAGACTTGCCTGCTCCCTTTACACCTTGCTGACCAAAGCGGATAAACTTATACGTATCGCCTTCTTTAGCCATCACCTTATGTGACTTCGTGGGATGATCAGGATCTTTCTTAGGTTTGTTCACACCCTCAAGGCCCTCTGACTTCATCTTAGTCCTAACTCTTTCGGGAACTGCTGCGCCACCTGCCACTTGGGTCACTCCATCCGGCTTCTTTCATATATTCTTCCGCCTGAGACAAAGAAAGCTCACAACAAAAGCGAGCTTCTAGTGCCTCTCGTACGTAAAAAACATCCGAATGCGGAATACATAAGTTGTCTATAGGTTTGTTGTCTGCTACAAGGCTATAAACCTTTTCAATGTAGCCATCACGAGACTTAATATCGTACATAGTTATACTTCTTAATGTAAAAATGTCAAGGAAAATATTAGATACGGAAGGAATACACATATAATGTGTACATTTAAGTGAGCACTTAATCTATTTTTTATCTAATTGAGAAAGTTTTAATGAAGCACTTATATGTGGGGGTCGCTACGCTCCTAGTTATACATGAAATGGAACAGATGTCAAGACTAATATAACAAAATATTCTAATACGGTAGTTTATTATTACATCTAGTGTGTGTACATACCTATATATACCGAAAGTGGTTAACACTTTGAAAAACCAGATCTGTGTAAACTACTGTATACGTATAACGTACACCCCCCCAGTGGCCCCTGCCCGCCCCTCCTCGTTCATTTATTACCGCGCAGGTGATCATATGTCATGCATGTGTATGAAATCCTTACAGTTTTACGTGACATAGCAAGTGTTTAGTTATCAGTTGACAGCGACAGCACCCAGCAAAAGGTGATGTATCGGAAATCCGAGACAGTGTCAGAAGTCATGCATCTTTTATTACCGTGCGCGGTACACATACATACATGAGAATCATTCTATCCCCGCAGGTATACCCCCACACGCGGCTACATGCGAGGCTTCAACATGTCTCGGATCTCCTAGACCAAAAAATACTTACTACGTAAACCCTCCATGAAAAATTTATTTTCACTTATTTTCACCCAATCGGTTGACATATGATTCCAAAAGTCTGCAAGCTGTGAAGCGTCGAAACACGGCAACGAATTTTCTTTTAACAATGTGAGGTAACACAATGAGCAACGTACAAAAAATCTTCAATGACGGAATGGGTAATACTGGCCGCAAGCCATCTGGAAAAGTGATCCAAGTTAAAGGTGCTAATGTGCCAGATCGGAAAGCTGAAGAAGCTCGCTTAAATCTGTCTCAGAGAGAAGAGCAAGCGGCTAAGAGTTTCTTAAGGATAAACGGATACGCTAAACGGTCTCTATCTGATCTGGCTTCGATTGGTCAGGTCATCTTAGATAAGCGGAAAGCATGTGGCGATAATGACAAGGCATTCAGCAAGGCTATCGAGAGTAGCCCACTGAAAGTGATCTCCTACCAACAGCGAAAGGTTCTCCAAGACTTCGCAGAGTTCTGGACTCGCATAGAGCAAAAGATCAAGACAGATCCGAAAAACTGGACATCGACCTCTCCCGATACTTTGGTTCGCCAGATCAAGGCAGAATTACAGACCGGAAAGAAGCGTGGCGCTAATCCACCTAAAGGTGACAAAGGTAAAGACAAGGCCACTAAGAATGGCGTGACTAAAGCACAGATCCTCCAGATGATTCAGCTTGGTCTTGATAGTGGCGTGATCACTACCAAAGACCTCAAGGGACTAAAGCCAACGAAAAAATAAATACCGCATAACTTGATCCGTCATTAGCCCCTCATGGGGCTTTTGTCGGTAGAGGTCTCGGAGATCCGAGACGTTCCATCAAAATCTTT
>Ga0114995_10001964_pt1 | contig 14313 bp, 10 predicted proteins | sample ArcticOcean_MG_C_11_FD_87038 | JGI IMG/M metagenome (GOLD analysis project Ga0114995, IMG submission 87038) | Marine microbial communities from western Arctic Ocean - ArcticOcean_MG_CB2_154 | ecosystem: Environmental > Aquatic > Marine > Oceanic | place: Arctic Ocean: Canada Basin | collected... | reverse complement strand
GTTAAAGTCGCTAATAGCTTTATACCTTACATCATCATTAAAACTAAATCCATAAGCGCTAAACTTACTCCCTGAAGAACCACTAAATGTAAGTTTGCCATAAAGATCTAAGAAATTGAACGGCAAACCTTCTTCATCTATATAGTCATATAACACCTTACTCGACTCCTGTAAATAAGATCTTTTAGCAGTAAGAAGATAAGTTATAGCGCCCCCATTTTCAGAACTCTTTTTAATAGGTCCTTGCAATACCGCTTTAGCTCCGAAAGGATTTATTGCTATTCTTCCTTTGTGTTTATTCTTATTTCCGTCAATAGTCTTTACGTCCATTACAGAACTGACTCTTCCTCCGAAATTAGCATTGAAACCACCAGTGTAAACATCTGCAGTTCTAATAATATCTGTCTCAAATACAGAAAACAAGCCGATAGAGTGAAAAGGATTATACACCACCATTCCATCTAATAGCACCTTGTTTTGAATAGGACTTCCTCCTCTAATGTACAATTGTCCACCTTGATCGCCGGTAAAGGTAACTCCAGGAATCACCTGTAAATACTGAGCAATGTCTGGCGCTCCTCCTATACTTGGTAGTCTTGATATCTCCTTAGGAGTAACCGTCTCTATTCCTATACGGACTTCACTTTTTTGATCATTTAACTCCCCAAATACATCTGCTCCTTTCAAGTTAATAGAATCTTCAGCAAGTTTCTTGTTAATCATTTTCACATCCCTGCCTGCAACTGATACAGACTCTATAACTTCAAGAAATCCAACCATGGAAAAAACAACCTGATAATCTCCCTCCGTCATTTTCGTCAATGAATAGTATCCGTCAATATTAGAGGTAGTTGAATACTGCCCATTCAAAGTGTAAATATTCACCCCTATGAGTGGTTCTCCAGTTTCTTTATCATATAAGAATCCTTTTACAGCGGCGTTTTGTGCGTAGAAAGCACAACTAATTAGTAGGAATGAAAGTAGAAGAACACTCTGCTTGAAAAATGACATTAAATCTGGTTTTTTATCAATTCGGCAAATGTAAATAAACAGAAACCCTAGATGCGTTAAAAACATATAAACTTAACACCTTTTAATACACTAAAATAAGACTCTAGTTTTAAACCATTACCATAAATATCATATCTAGACCAACTGAAGACTCCTCTTTTTTGTTATAATTTAGCTCTTCGTGGAGTCTCTAGGACTAAAGGAGCGATTAATGAATACGTTCTCATTCTTCGTATAAAACTTCAAAAAAAACTTCTCCTTTCATAAAGCTCTCCTAAGCATCCGTTTGGAATTTAAATGGTGAGCTTTTTGAATTCAAAACCATTTAAATATTTGAACATCCGAAATCATTAAAAGGGATATTCCTTTGAATGATACGGAAAACTACTACTTTAGGCATCAAATTTGGATACAACCAAATAAAATCAACAAGAATGAATAAGTACCTACTCCTTTTAGTCGTGTCTCTTTTATACATGGCACCCATTTTTAGCCAATCGGATAAAGATTATGATGATTTGCTCGAGCTATTAGTCGATGAAAAGTATGAGAAGCTTGTATACAAGTCTGAATCATATTTTCTAAACGACAAATACTCAAAAGACCCTCTACCCTACTTATACTATAGTATGGGTCATTATAGGTTCACTCAAGATGAAGATTTATCTACTAAATATCCTAAAGCATTTAAAGAGGCTATGAAATTTGCTGGGAAGTTCGTAAAAAAAGATAAAAAGTCTTTATATATTGATGAAGCTGAAGATTACTTCGGTGAACTTAGAGCTACTGGCATGGAAAATGCAGAAAACCAAATAATCAACGAAAAATACACAAAGGCTAAAGGAATGTATAAGTACATGTGCAACTTAGACCAAGAAGATCCTGGCGCAAAAGTTTACATGTCATACACGATGTTTAAGATGCGGTCTTTAAGAGAGGCTCAGACATTTCTAGAGGATGCGATTACTATTCTGGAAAATCGTTCTATAGAGGAGTTAACTTCTGAGCAAAAGACACTTTTAAAAAACGCCATTATAGTTATGACAGAATGGGAAGGGAATAGTGAATACCGAAGTCAAATAAGTATACTTCTAGAAAAATCTAAATCCTCTTTCTCTGGACAGAAAGACTTTGATAGAGCTTACGATTCCTTCATGTAAGATTCGTTAACAGTAAAACATAAAAAAGCAGCGTTTATTTGCTGTTTTTTTATGGCCTATTTTTCTCAGATTTCGTAATTTCATGATGATTTTGATCTTAAGAGGAAAGAGCTAAACAAGTCAATATTGAATTGAACTAATCTTATGTATAAACAAAGTATAGCTGCTTTTTTTTAATAGGGCCCTAATGAAAATGACTTCTAAATCCGACATTGAGTATCAGCAACTAAAAGATGAAATTCTTTCTGATTTTTTAAATGAGGATATTAGTAATTCCAATCCTTTAAGAATACTGATTCTTGAAGACTCTCCAAGCGATGCCGAATTAATAAGCTATAATTTAGGCGATTTACAGATCCCTTATATCATAGAGCATGTCTTTGATAAAAAAGAGTTTCAAGCGAAATTCGCAATACGCTTTCCTCATCTCATTATTAGTGATTATCAGCTCCCACAATACACGGGTAAGGAAGCGCTTGTATTTGTAAGGGAAATGTGCGGATTTTTACCTTTTATTATGTGCACAGGGAGAATAAACGAAGAAACAGCTGTGGAATGTATAAAATTAGGCGCTGACGATTATGTTTTAAAAGATGATTTAGTGCGACTTCCTTCTGCAGTTAAAAGCGCCCTAACTCTCAAAACAAATAAAGCACAAAAGGATAAATTGAATCTAGATTTAGCAAAATCCGAAGCTAATCTTCGAGCAATTATAAATAATAGCCCTAGTAATATTTACACTATAGACAAGGAAGGTTTAATTCTATATTCTACTAAATCCAGAATGAATTCTTCAGTAAGCGAAGGGACTTCCGTATTTGATCATACCCACCCTAAAAACCATGACATTATAAGAAAAAACATAAACCTGTCATATAAACTTAAACAAGATGTCGAGTTTGAAATAGAAGGATCAGAGAATCTCCCATTTTATGATTGGTATAGATGTAAAATGGGTCCTATTATTAAAGATGGAGAAGTAGATAAACTTGTCTTTATCCCTCATTTAATAACTGACATAAGAAAGGCTAATGTCGAATTAAAATCTGTAAACGACCGGCTAAACCAATTGAATAGTCATCTAGAAAACGTAAGAGATGAGGAAAAAAAGAAAATAGCCATGGAAATTCATGATCAATTAGGACAAGAACTAATAGGGTCTAAGCTTGGTCTTTATTGGCTCAAGCAAAATCTTAAAGGTGATCTCGGACAGAAGTCAAATGAACTGAACCAAAAAGTAGACGACTTGATAGAACTGTCCACCCAAGTAATAAATACAACGAGAAGGATAGCTTATGAGTTAAGGCCGGTAGTTTTAGATGATCTCGGATTATTAGCTGCTTTAGAATGGCATATAGCTAACTACAACAAATTTAGAGAAACTATATGCGAACTAAAATTAAACTGTGATGTAGAAGAGTTTGAAAAAGAAATATCAACTGCTATCTATAGAATAGTACAAGAGGCTCTTACAAACATTGATAAACACGCGAAAGCAAGTCATGCCTTAATTAAGCTTAAAAGACATCAAAACAAAGTAGAGCTGACCATAACTGATAACGGAAAAGGGCTAGATGTGCAAAAAGCTTTAAACTCTAAAAGTATGGGTATATTCGGCATGCAAGAGAGAATTAAAAACTGGGATGGTGATTTTGTTCTGTCGAGTTCGCCAGAAGGAACTGAAATGAAAATCAGCATAAAGCTAACTAAAAAATAATTCTAATGAAGAGTGTAATTATTTGTGATGACCACCCTATAGTTAGAGAGGGGTTAAAACTATTAATACAAGGATTCGGAAAATACGAGGTTCTTGCTGATGTAGAAAGTGGTGAAGCACTTATGAAACGACTAAAGAGAGGAACGGCTGATATCGTAATCCTAGATGTTTCTTTGCCTGGATCCAGTGGTTTGGAGGTTTTAAAATCATTAAAAGCTTTATACGGCCGCGTAAAGGTTTTAATACTAAGCATGTATCCAGAAGACCAGTTTGCGCTGCGCATGATTAAAGCAGGAGCATCTGGATATCTTCACAAAGATTCTAGTCCAGAAATACTTCAAGAAGCTCTGGATAAAATAGCTACGGGTGAAGAATATCTGAGCAATTCATTAGCTAAAATTTTGCTCGGAGTTGTTAACGGAAAAAGCACTGCTCAAGCAAGTCATGAATTACTGTCTGACCGAGAGTTTCAGGTCTTTCTATATATAGGAGAAGGATTGAGCTTGAGCAATATAGGGGTAAAACTAAACTTGTCAGTCAAAACTATCAGCACCTACAAAAGCCGCATCTATGAGAAGATGAATATGGAAAACACTAGCGAAATAGTCAGATATATTATGGTTAAAAATCTTGGAGTTCAAACAAGCTTAAAACAAACAACGTAGGAATATTCTGTCTACCATAACAGTCACATTCCCTATAAGCTCCCCCTTAAAATCGTCTAAATTTGTCTATAATCAAATTACAAATTTCCGACTCATGATAAGACTGGCTATATGTGATGACCACAAAATCGTTAGGGAAGGAATAAGACAAATTATTCAGGAATTTCATGATATAACTTTAATACAAAATGACATCTCAAGTGGAGAAGAACTACTTCAAGTACTTCGAAAAACTGAGGTCGATGTGATCATATTAGATGTCTCTCTTCCAGGAAGAAGTGGTCTTGAAGTTCTGAAGCAAGTCAAAATACTCCATCCAAAAACTAACGTACTAATTCTTTCTATGTATCCGGAAGATCAATTTGCGATTAGAATGCTAAAGGCAGGAGCATCTGGATATCTTCATAAAGATTCTAGTCCAGACGTTCTTATAGAAGCTATTAGAGTAATTTCTAAAGGAGGAGAATATTTAAGCCCCGAAATAACAAAGCTTCTCTTTAGAGAGATGAACAATAAGCATCAGGAACTACCTCACACTAGCCTTTCTGATAGAGAATATGAAGTTTTTTTAGCTATTGGTGATGGCAGACCCAATAACGCCATAGCACTTCAACTATCCCTAAGTGCTAAAACTATTAGCACTTACAGATCAAGGGTTTTAAAGAAAATGAACCTGGATAATAATTCAGATATGATTAAGTACATACTTCTTCATAACCTCTCGCCCTCCGTCTAAGGATAAACGCTTATTACGCCCTCAGCGTAAGCACACTAAGATCAACGGTTTTTAACCTAAATAATAAATGTCATAATACTATTTTAAGGACCGATGACCCTCTAACTATTTTCACTCCGAAAGAAACTCCGAACACCCTACAGACTGTCCTTTTTAATTCCAAACATTCACCTTACCCCTCTATTTTCATCTGAGGATGTAAAAGGGTAATCCTATCAAAAGATCTGAATGAAGAAATGATTACTAAAAAGGCATATTGCCATTGAAAGAGTAGTAAATACCGAGCAATTGATTTTCTCGGAATGCGACTAGATATTTAATGCCTTTTTCACTCCCAATACCGCTGGTTCTTTGGTTACGTTATAGAAAGGTGTAAGCTCTGCACCAAATGACCTGAAATATCTTTCTACCCCAGGAATCATGCTTCCTTCAAAATCTATAAGTTGAAGATTAGCTTCTAACTCATTAGAGATTAGTTGATATAATGAAGCTGTTCCTAACGAAAGCCCTTCTGTCTTTTCTGCTCCCCCGAATAAGTATACGAACGAATCTCCTACTCTCACTCCGCAAGAAACTCCTTCTGATTGGTTCACTTCTGCCTTTACCACAGAGAAGGTCTCTAAGGTTTTTAACACCTCTAGTAATTTCTTGAAATAGACCGACTCTATTTTTTTTCTGCCTTGCAAAGAGCTGTTCTCCAATAAATAAGTTGCTTGACTGTCCAATGTTTGATGAATAGAAATCCCTTTAGATTTCAATGCCATAATAGAGCTTTTGAGTCCTTTGCTCGCATTATTTAGCTCCCTAAATTCAGTTGTTTTTAACCTATAGGTATAACGCACTTTACATACAAAACCTTCCCAGTAAAAAGGCTGCATATCTATACATTCTGGTGGAAAAGAAATATTAACCCATTTATAAGCTCCCAAAAAATCTGCTAAGGACTTTAATACCTTTTTCTGATGACTATTCTGATAGTAAAGGTTCTTCCCTTGGCTGCCAATCCAAAGTCCACAGTTTTGGAAAAATGGAGGATTACTTAAATGGAGCATCCCTTTTCGTTTACTAAAGAATAAACAAAAAGCCCCTAGAAGTTTATCTGTAGATTCATCTCTAATAGAAAAGTATTTATAATTAGAATCAACTTTACTCCAATCCGCTATATAACAGACATTAAATTCCTTTAGCCTAGGCAAGCTCTGAATCAGTTTACTGTATGATATCTCTTCTGTAATTAACACGTTAAATTTTCTTATAAAATTCAAGCAGCTTTTTTTCCTCGTTCTGCCAGTTATAAATTCCCTTCACTTTTTTTAGATTAGAAGTAAACTCAGATTTATCTATTTTGCTAAGTTCTAAAACAGCCTGTCTCCATGATTCAGGTGTTTCTTCTTTTACTGCCATTCCTATTCCATTCCCCTCTACGAAATTTCTGCAATCCTCTAAGGCATTTACCAATATCGGAATTTCCGCCTGAACATATTCAAAAAGTTTATTCGGCATACAATAATAATAACTAAGACATATATTCTCCACAGAAATCAGACCATAATCAGCAGAGGAGGTATAAGTAACCACCTCAGTGTATGGGACTGCTGGCACAAAATGAATGTTTTTGTTTTCTTTAGAAGCAAGCTTTATTTTGTCTTCAAAGACTCCATATCCCATAAATGCGATATGGAAATCACTTAGCTCAGTAAACACTGTGAGTAGCGTCTCTATTCCTCTTCCTTTCATTAAACCTCCCTGATAAATATAAAGTTTATCTTCAGGGAGTAAATTAAGTCTCTCTTTGAGCACGTTAGATTTAACATAAGCTGAAGTATGAGGAGTATTTAATATAATTTCTGTCTGGCTATCTGCCGTTCCGTATTTGGTTTTGTAATAGTTTTTTATTCCTTCACTTACATGTATAACAAAACTCTTTTTAATGAACCATTTCTCGACCTTAAGTACTAAAAACCGCTCGATATTAGTTACCCCGTTTCTCTCACTCTCCAGCTCATGGCAGTCATAAACAAGTTTAAGTTTTCTATTAAAAAAACGCGCCATTACTCCCACCATAAAAGGCTTAAAATCATTGCAATGCCAGATGTCGGCCTTTCTATATCCCCATATAATTCTAAAAATGAATTCAAGATATTTTATACTCCCAAATAGTTTATTTCCACTAGGCAGAACTCCACTCTTTAATTTTAAACGTCTCACGTTTATCTTCCCCTGCGATTCTAACTCCGGAACGTCTCCATAGCATAAAGCTAGGATAGTCACATCATAACCATTCTCAGCCAGAGAATTCGCCATTTTAAAAACTCTATTATCGTTTTTATAATTACTAAACAGCAGAGAGACAACTTTCTTACTCATTCACTCTAAGTTTTGAGGATGCAAGCACAAAGTAAACCATTGCTCCTATATTAATTAGAAAGAAAAGTATTTTTCCTAAGACAAACCATTGCAAGGTTTCCCATTCTGAATATCCATTGAAAAATCCAAAACAGATACTTGAAACCACTATTACTAAGTGAAGCGAATCTAAAAACAGCATCTGCTTTTGTTTTTTGAGACGATAATTAATAAAAGCCAAACAGGAGGTAACAAAGTTTAACCCGAACCAGAAAATAAGCAGCTTTATAAAACTTCCTAATTCTCCCCACTTATCTCCCAATACGAAAGTGTAAAAAGAATTGGGAACCAGCATAACTACCGCTATCATAAGACCAGCTATACCGACCAACCTGAAAAAGAACTTAAAAAATAGACGTCTAATAGCTTGATTATCTCTCATCTCTGAAATTTGCTGATAAAAAACTTGAGCGAAAGATTGAGAAAAAATATTCAGAGGGCCCAGAACTAGTCTTCTACTCAGAGCGAAAAAACCTATACTCCAAAGCCCAAAGAAGTACGTAAATAGAAATATGTGAGCCCATGCAGCTAATTTGGCTAAAAAACTTCCCCATACGCTAAACCTGTAATATTCACTATACTCCTCAGAAGCATTAGCCATATCTGAATTAGAGACTCCTTTTATTTTAAAGTTAGGCCCCAATGTTCTGAAGAAAGCCAGAATTGAAGCAAGCCTTCCTAGCAAATTTCCGAAAATCAATCCTCCCGGAGTTATACCTAGCCATCCAAAAGAGATTTTACTTAGTTCATTAGTGGCGTTAAAAGTGACCTTAGATACACTAGATGCTTTATATAACTTATTCCTATGATGCCAATAAACCATCACCTGAAACACTCCAAATAACAGAAGGTTTAAAGGAATAAAGTAAAGGTAGAAACCCAACTCTTCGTTTTGGAATAAAGCCGCTATCTGAGAATTAAATATGACAAAAATCAGGAGGCACAACAGAGATACGATTAAAGTGGTTCTTAAACACCATTTGACTAGAGCTAGAGCTTTTCCATCAGTATCAGCTTGAACTATAGCCAACTCCATTTTAAAAGTAGAAAACACACTAAGCACACTTAGTATCATGGCATAGTGCTCCAGAGTGGTAAAATCTTCTGGAGAATAAAGCCGTGTGACTATAAATGCTAATAAAAGCGTAATAGCCTGAGCCGCGCCTGTACCCATCATTAATGTGGCTACATTTTTACCGAAGGTGTTTTCCTTCAAATCAGAAAATTAGTTAAGTACTTTTTCCGCCACCTTTACTGGTCTTTCAGCTGCAGCATACATTCTTTCTATGATATCTACTACCTTTAATCCTTCTAACGCATTAGTAGTAATGTTCGTTCTTCCGGAAAGTGTATCTACCACGTTTTCTATCACATGAATGTGATTGGCTGCACTGCCCTTATAGAAGCCATAATCATTGGCAGGATTAGCTTCTTTTAGCTCAGGCATTTCATATCCGTCTATTTCACAGTATTCCACTTCATTCATGTACTGTCCGCCCACCTTAATGGTTCCTTTCTCTCCTATGATAGTCATGCTACTCTCGAAGTTCTTATCATTGATGGCAGTAGAAAAATTAAAAGACCCAATTCCTCCATTCAAAAAGTCAAAACTTAAAAAACCCGAGTCTTCAAACGCTGTATTATTCTCATGCTTATAATCCTTAAACACACCTTTAATATTTTCTACATCACCGAATAACCAATACATTAAATCTAGAAAGTGACTAAATTGAGTAAATAGCGTTCCTCCATCTAAATCCATTGTTCCTTTCCAGTGGTTCTTTTTATAATACCTATCGTCCCTGTTCCAGTAACAGTTAGTTTGAACCATATAAATCTCTCCCAACATCTTAGTATCCATTACCTCTTTTAACCATACACTGGGTGGAGAATATCTGTTTTGCATCACACAGAAAACCTGCTTAGAACGATTTAATGCTTTAAACATCACCTCTTCACATTCCTTCTTAGTTAAGCCCATAGGTTTTTCTACCACTACGTGTTTTCCAGAATCTAGTGATTTGACCGCATGTTCGGCATGTAACCCATTAGGTGTGCATATGCACACTACATCCGTGTCAGGAGTATTGGCTAGCATTTCTTCTGCGGTAGAATAGAAAGGGACATCGAAGTTGTTCTCGCATTCCTCTTTAGAGCGTTTGTCGCACATAGCGGTTAGCTCCGCTTCTGGGTTTCTAGAAATCATTTCGGCGTGTCTCTTACCGATATGGCCAGAACCTATTACTGCGAATTTTATCATAAGATTGGTTTATTTGCGTTGCAAATTTATAAACTATAGCCGTACTTCCAATAAAAGCTAATGATAGATACCGATTAAGATTTTTTCAGGATACCTCCTACTCTCTGAGCGAAGAAAGCTAAATAAGCAAAACAAAGTACACACACGATGTAAGACTCATGTATTCCTATGATGTCAGCCAGTTTCCCTTGGATAGGCGGGATAATAGCTCCACCTAAAATCATCATTACTAGAAATGCAGAACCCTGCGAAGTATATTTCCCTAGCCCTTTTATACTTAAAGAAAAGATAGAAGGCCACATAATAGAACAGAACAAACCACCACTTAAAAAAGCGTAAATAGCTATATCACCTGAAGTAAACAAACCTATAAGCATAGCTGCCATTCCTAAAAGACCAAATATCTTAAGTGTACGTGCTGGTTTATCTTTCCCTAGGAAGAAACCTATTATTTGCAACGCCACACATGCAGAGAAGCCTAGTAAATGAACTACTTCAAATTCTGCCAAGTATATAGCCAATAAGACTACCCCGAAAGCGATGTAAGGGACCACTATATAAAGAATCTTTTTCAATCCTTCTGCTGGATTAAATACTGCTATAGCTCCAGCCCATCTTCCTATCATTAAACCTCCCCAATAAAGAGAAATGTAAGGCGCAATATCTGATTCTCCTAAGCTTCCAAAAGGTCCCGTCTTAAGTAGCTCTCCGAGATTACTTCCTACAGAAACCTCCACTCCTACGTATGTGAAAATAGCTAACATTCCCAGTACCAGCTGCGGGTACTGCATGGCTCCCCATCCTTCAGGATTAGATTTGGCCATTTTATTAGCTCCTAATAAACCTCCTACTATAGCTACTAATCCTATAACTGAAAGAATTAAAATCAAATGATCTGCTGAAGCGTCCAACTTACCACCTGGCTCTAATCCTGAATACTGTCTAAATACAAAAAAGAAAACCACAATAAGTATTACTGTAATCGCAATTAAAGTGTTTAGTGCCTTTTTCGCCCCTAAGAAACTTGAATCTGCTTTGGCATCTGGTAGCTTTTGAGAAAATTTAAATAACGCTGCAGATAATAGAAACAAAAGTCCTACACCTATATAAAGATACTGAACAGAAGATAGAGTAATACTTCCATCAGCTATAGACTCAGCCATATCTTGGCTAGCAGCAGACCCGAATAATACTCCCCCCACTATAAGAGGTCCTATGGTCGTTCCTAAAGAATTAATCCCTCCTGCTAGATTTAATCTATGTGACCCCGTTTCAGGATCACCTAATGCTACTGCGAATGGATTAGCAGCAGTCTGCTGAAGAGAGAACCCTAAAGCTACGATGAACAATGCACCCAAAATAAATGCAAAAGCAGAAGAATCTCCAGCTTCGGCTCCATTAACTGCCAATATCATAGCCCCTGCTCCTAAGGCAGATAGAATTAATCCTTTCACTATACCACTCTTGAATCCCCACTTATTCATAATGTCTGTCTTTTTAAGACTTGACACCACGAATAACATCAGGGCACCCATGTAGTATGCTCCATAAAAAGCGAAATCTATTAATTGACTTTGAAACTGATCGAGATTAAAATAAGTTTTACAAAATGGAATCAACACACCGTTTCCGGCTGCTATAAATCCCCAAAAAAAGAATACAGTTACTAGCGTAGCCAGTGCACCATTATAATTGGGAGTCTTATCTACCAGTACATCATCAAGGAGATTTTCTGAATTTTTAGATTCTATCATAGTTATAATATTCTTTTGATTGTTCTTAATTTGTGAGAGTAGGATTGTGTTTCTTCATTAAATATCCCATTATGATCTAGGTTATCTATTCTTACTCTTCCTGAAGCATGGATTATCTTTTTAGCTCCACCTTCCTCTAAAATTATTCCTACATGGGTAATTCTACCTTCAGCATTATCGAAAAATGCTAAATCTCCTTCTCTAGACTCCTCCACAAATGAAATTTGCTCACCTCGCTCTACCTGTTCAGAGGCATCCCTAGGAGTGGAAACACCCAACAAACGAAACACTAACTGCGTAAATCCTGAGCAGTCTATTCCATAAGGCGTTCTTCCTCCCCAGAGGTATGGAGCATTTAGGAAAAGCATACAGGATTCTCGTAAATCTTTTGGAGCTTGGTCATTTTCAACTAGTTCGAAATTCAACTCTCTTAGAATTTCTTCAGAAAGAAGAAACGAGCCTGGAGTTAAGTTTAATTCCCCTCTTTGTTTATGCCTAAGTGTAACATAAGCGTTGCAATAGTCCCCCTCTAAAGGGTCAAACTTATTTTCAGAGTGTTGTTTGAGGTCTATCCAACCTTTATATGAGTCATGAATCGTTTTTATGCTAATCCATTTCTCTCTTTCCTCCAATACCTCATACTGTTCTCCGTATAGAAGTTGGTTAACCATTTCCGCTCTATCGGAAGGCTCATTTCTCATGGGAACAGCTAATTCGAGTATTATTCCTTTTTTCAATTGGCTAACGTGTAATTAGTACACTTACCTGCAATAATAATGTAATTACTGGCAATTTACATATTTCTTTTTCTCACAACAAACGGTTTTTTTTAGATTAAAAAGGATATTTTGTAGATTAAAAGTCTTTTAAGTAGTATTAAATCGTATATTAGTGCTGAAAACTATTTAAAAATTCTATCTACTAATCAATACTGAGCTATTACGAATAAACAAATTCGTACTAATTAAATACTACCTAATGAAAAATTCACTCACTAGAAACAACAATAATTGTTGTACCAAAACCAATTCAGCGTTCAGCGGAATTCTAAAAGGATTTTCGCTTTTACTGTTTGTAGCCATTTCCTCTCTTGGAATGAACGCTCAAGCGCCTATAAATGATTTATGTGCAGATGCTTTACCTATTGCGTGTGGGCAATCAATTGTAGGTTCTACTGTAGGAGCTACACCTGATGCATTAAATACCACATCTGATGATGCGCCAGCTGTCTGGTTCTCTTTAATAGGAACTGGCACAGATTTGGAACTGTCACTTTGTAATGCTGCTACCGATTACGATACTCAACTAGATGTATATACTGGAGAATGTGGTAACATTTCACTGGTTGTCGAAAACGATGATCTTGGTTTTCCGGAATTATGTTCAGGTTTGACTTTTACAAGTGAACTAGGTGAATCTTATTTAATTGTTGTTCATGGATTCCCTGATGGATTTGGAGATCTAGAAGATAACGGAAACTATGAATTTACTCTAACTTGTGATGTTCCTCAAGGATGCATGGATGATTCAGCTTGTAATTATAACCCTGCTGCACAAATTGATGATGATTCTTGCTTTTATACTGAATATGGTTATGATTGTGAAGGAGACTGCTTGCCTGTAGCTAACGATTTTTGTCAAAATGCAACTCAGATTATTTGCGGAGGTGTGTTTGAAGGATTGACGAGCTGTGCTACAGCTACACCCGGATTAGATGATTGTAGTGATGCAAGCACAGATGATGCCCCAGAAGTTTGGTTTACGCTCCAAGGAACAGGAGGAGCTATTGAAATCACAACATGCTCACCAGACACAGACTACGACACATACATTAATGTATACACTGGATCCTGTGGTAGCTTGACTTGCTTTGCAGGAAATGATGACAGTGGTGAATGGGAAGAAAACCCATCAGACACTTACATCTCATGTAATACAGAAGGAACCCAATCGTATGTCCAGTGGCTTTCGGATCTGGGAGCAGTTTATTACATCGCGGTTTCTGGTTGGAATGGAGAAAATGGCATTTTTGAATTCAGCATGACCTGCGAAACAGTTTCATGCGGACTAGATGAATGTCCTGATGACGCTACTGTTGCATGTACTTCTGATTACTCAGCAGATGTGCTCGGCTATCCCACAGTTCAATCAATTCCTTTTGCATGCAATTACGATCCATGTGCGGGAGGATACTTTGAGTACGAGGACATCTTTGTCGATGGTGATCCAGGCAGCACTTGCAATGTTGTTGTCGAACGAACATTCACACGATACTCTTCTGGAGGCGAAGCTATATTCCAATGCCAACAAGAAATCACACTAGAAGACACTGAAGCACCTGAATTTACTACCGAAATAGAAGACCAAACTGTGTCTTGTCTTGAAGAAGTTCCTGCACCTTTAGATTTAGAGGCTATAGATGCTTGTACTGAAGAAGCTAGTGAAGTAGTTATTTTTAACTCTAATACTGGAGAGTTAACTAAGACGTGTGAATTAAGCGTAGCAATAGGTGCTGGTGATGATTGGGCACTTTGGTTAAACGAATTTAACGCTGCTTCTTCTGATAACTTCGTATGGAGTGCAGGTGGACAGTTAGACTACTTC
>Ga0114995_10001956_pt1 | contig 14334 bp, 18 predicted proteins | sample ArcticOcean_MG_C_11_FD_87038 | JGI IMG/M metagenome (GOLD analysis project Ga0114995, IMG submission 87038) | Marine microbial communities from western Arctic Ocean - ArcticOcean_MG_CB2_154 | ecosystem: Environmental > Aquatic > Marine > Oceanic | place: Arctic Ocean: Canada Basin | collected... | reverse complement strand
GCGAAAGTTTAGAGCGCAAATGACGCAGTACGCTTTGATCTTTATGGTAGTCCTAGTGCTGGTTCCAGCAACTGTTGGAGGTTTATTGGCGTGGTTAACAAATAGATGATTTTAGCTTTTTTACTGGTAGTGATTGTGGACGGAGAGCCGTTGCCAAATTCGCAAAACTGGCTGTTTGCGAATCTGCTAACCTGCAATTCTGCCGCATACTTCGTCGAATCTGGAGCTACCTCGCCAAATCAAAAACGAGGATCTCAGAACAACATTAGCGCATACTGCGTCCCAAAATCCGTCTCTCCAAACACCATACTCTGGTACTAAAATATGAGCATTGTCGCATCACTACTGGTAGGGCCGGTCACAGGGCTACTTGATAAGTTCATCGAGGACAAGGATCAGAAAAACGCCTTGGCCCATGAGATTGCTACGATGTCTGAGCGTCATGCCCAAGAACTTATGAAGGGTCAGCTAGACGTAAACAAGACCGAAGCTGCCCACAAGTCCTTGTTTGTTGCTGGGTGGCGGCCCAGTATCGGGTGGGTTTGTTCACTAGGCTTACTCTACAATACCATTATTGCTAACATTCTTGGCATCTGGGTAGACCTACCCGAAATAGATACAACTCTGCTTGTTCCCGTCATGATGGGAATGCTCGGTTTGGGCGCGATGAGATCCTACGAGAAGGTCAACTCTGTGGCGAGGGAGAAATAATGAGTGATTTTAAAGAGTGGGGCTAGGCCCAAAAGATATATTAAGCAGCTACAAAACATTATACAATAATACAGATTCTTGGACAAAGAGGCTGCTAAAGATGAGAGTAACGAGTAACGAGGGTATCGCCCTTATTAAAAAATTTGAGGGGTGCGAGTTGACTGCGTATCGCTGCTCCGCTGACGTGCCAACCTTGGGCTATGGACACACCCGTGACGTTTCTGATGGTGACACCTGCACTCAGGAAGAGGCCGACGAGATGCTTGCAGACGATCTGCAAGAGTTTGAGCAGTACGTCAATGACTTGGTTGATGCCGATTTAAAACAAAATCAATTTGATGCGCTGGTTGCTTGGACGTACAACTTAGGGCCAACCAACCTAAGAGAATCAACGCTTTTAAAGCGGTTGAACGGTGATGATTTTGCGGACGTGCCGCACCAGATAAAGAGGTGGAACAAGGCTGGCGGTAAGGTCTTAGACGGCTTAATCCGCAGGCGCGAGGCCGAGGCTTTGTTGTTCCAAGGAGAACCTTGGGAAAATGTCTAAACCATCACTCAAAGACTTTGAGATCCTGAGTGAGCAAGATCAGAACGAGGCGCTTGCGCTACTGTCTCGGTTTGATCAGATGGATAAGCAGGACAGTTGCCAGAACGACTTTATTGAATTTGTAAAGCACATGTGGCCCGAATGCATACTTGGGCGTCACCACAAAATTATTGGTGAGAAGTTCAACAAGATTGCCCAAGGCAAGCTCAAGCGGCTTATCGTCTGCCTACCTCCTCGGCACTCTAAATCAGAGTTTGCGAGCACCTACTTCCCTGCATGGATGATGGGCCGCAAGGGTGACACCAAGATCATTCAGAGCACCCACACGGGTGAGCTGGCAATTCGCTTTGGTCGAAAGGTCAGAAACCTAATCGACTCAGATGATTACTCGCAAATATTCCCAGACCTACAGCTAGAGGCCGACAACAAATCAGCAGGCAGGTGGACTACAAACCAAGGCGGAGAAAGTTTCTACGCAGGTGTTGGTGGTGCTATTACAGGGCGTGGTGCCGACCTTCTGATCATTGATGACCCGCACTCTGAGCAAGACGCGCTAAGCCCGACAAGTATGGACGCGGCTTACGAGTGGTACACCTCTGGCCCTAGACAGCGTTTACAGCCCGGCGGGATAATCATTATCGTAATGACTCGCTGGTCAGTCAAAGACCTAGTGGGCAAGGTACTCAAGAAGCAGGGAGACGAACACGCTGACCAGTGGGAGGTTGTAGAATTCCCCGCGATCATGCCAGAGTCAGATACACCCCTATGGCCTGAGTTCTGGAAGAAAGAAGAGCTATTGGGCGTTAAGGCATCGCTACCAGTTAGTAAGTGGAACGCTCAGTGGATGCAGAACCCAACCGCTGAGGCTGGTTCTATTGTAAAGCGCGAGTGGTGGCGCAAGTGGGACGAGGATTTTGTGCCTGCATACACCTACATAATTCAGTCATACGACACAGCGTTTTCTAAAAAAGAAACCGCCGACTACTCGGCTATCACTACTTGGGCTATTTTTCAGCCGCCCAATACCGATACAGATCAAATTATTTTGTTGGACGCAAAGCGCGTCAGGCTAGACTTCCCAGAGCTAAAACGACTGGCTTACGATGAGTACAAATACTGGGAGCCTGACTGCGTTCTGATTGAAGCCAAGGCATCTGGCACACCTTTAACCCAAGAGCTTAGGCGCATGGGCATTCCAGTCACAGCCTATACACCAAGCCGAGGTCAAGATAAGATTGCGCGTATGAACAGTGTAGCGCCGATTTTTGAGTCGGGCATGGTTTGGGCACCAGACGAGACGTTTGCAGAAGAAGTCATAGAAGAAATGGCTTCGTTTCCGTTTGGCGAAAATGACGATTATTGTGACTCCAGTACGATGGCGCTTATGCGCTTTAGGCAGGGTGGATTTTTAGCTCTCAGCAACGATTATCCCGAAGAGGCTGAGTTTTTGAGACGTGACAGACAGGTATACTACTAATGGCGATTGAAAAAAGCGGCTTAGGCACGGAAAACGACCCAGACATTATGCCTATGGGCAACGCTATGGAAGTCGAGCCAGAGATGACTCGAAACGATGAAATCCGTAACGCAGCGGAAATATTGGTTACTGAAGAAGACATCTTAATTGATGACGAGATTGACGCTCCTGAGCCAGAAGCGCCGCAGATTGATTTTAACGCTAACCTCGTTGAATTTATCGACGATAGTGATTTGTCAAAGCTTGCCAGTGATGTCATTGATTCGGTTAAATCCGACAAAGAAAGCCGCTCTGATTGGGAGAAGACCTACACTGACGGCCTAAAGTATCTGGGTATGAAGTTTGACGAGGCAAGAAGCCAGCCGTTTGCAGGCGCTTCTGGCGTTGTTCACCCTATCTTGGCTGAGTCTGTGACCCAATTCCAAGCTCAAGCTTACAAAGAATTACTGCCAGCCAAAGGCCCAGTTAAGACTGAAATTATTGGCGCTCGCAGCCCAGAAGTAGAGATGCAAGCTGACCGTGTTCAGCAGTTCATGAACTATTACATCATGAACATTATGCAAGAATACGACCCCGAAATGGACATGTTGTTGTTCTATTTGCCACTGGCTGGCTCTGCGTTCAAGAAAGTTTATTTCGATACTGCCCAAAGCCGTGCTATGAGCAAGTTTATAGCGCCAGAAGATCTGGTGGTTCCCTACGAGGCGTCAGACCTGAGCAGCGCCGAGCGCGTCACTCACGTCTTACTTATGAGTCGCAACGAGATTAAAAAGCAGCAGCTTAGCGGTTTTTACGCTGATGTAGAGCTAAAGGGTGGCGGTGTAAACGTCAGCCGCAGCGAAGTTGAAGAAGAGATAGACGAGATTCAAGGCATTGAGCCTGCATACCAAGAAGATCGTGACCGCGTGGTTTTTGAAACTCACACCATTCTTGACATAGCTGGCTACGAAGATTTGGGTGAAGATGGCGAGCCTACAGGCTTAAAACTGCCCTATATCGTCACAGTTGATGAGCAAAGCAGTAAGGTGCTTTCGATCCGTAGAAACTACGTTGAGGGTGACCCGCTCAAGAATAAGATCAACTTCTTTGTTCAGTACAAGTTCTTGCCCGGCCTTGGATTCTACGGTCTAGGTTTAAGCCACATGATTGGCGGTATTGCCAAATCTAGCACCTCAATCCTAAGACAGTTAATTGATGCAGGCACACTGGCTAACCTGCCAGCAGGCTTTAAAGCTCGCGGTATGCGTATTCGTGACGAGGATAGCCCACTACAACCGGGCGAGTTCCGCGACATAGATACCACTGGCGCAAGCTTGCGCGAGAACTTAATACCCTTGCCGATCAAAGAGCCTTCTAATGTGCTCATGCAGCTACTAGGGCTGCTTGTGGACTCAGGTAAGCGGTTTGCGTCTATCGCTGATACGAATGTGGGTGATGTAAATCAAGCCATGCCCGTAGGCACTACAGTGGCTCTATTGGAGCGTGGCACCAAGGTTATGAGCGCCATTCACAAGCGCCTGCACTACAGCCAAAGAATAGAGTTTCAGTTGCTCGCTAAAGTCTTTGCCGAATACCTACCACCGAGTTATCCCTACCAGTCAAGTAATGGCCCTCAAGAAGTTATGGGCGCAGACTTTGACGGCAGGGTTGGTGTTATCCCAGTCTCTGATCCAAACATCTTTAGCCAAAGCCAACGTATTACGATGGCCCAAGAGCTGATGCAGATGGTTCAGTCTAACCCTGAGATACACGGGCCGCAGGGCATATATGAGGCTTACAGAAGAATGTATGCAGCATTGGGCGTAGATGATGTTGAAAGCTTGTTAATGCCACCTCAGCCGCCTCAGCCACCCATGCCGATTGATGCTGGCCTAGAGAACTCTGGTCTGTTGATGGGTCAGCCAGCACAGGCGTTTGAGCCACAGAATCATCAGGCGCACGTTGACGCGCACAAGTCGTTGTTTTTGACAGCGGTAGTTACGCAAAACCCTCAGTTACAGGGCGTGATCATTGGTCACATGATGCAACACTTACAGTTTATGGCGTCTCAAATGGCACAAGAACAGTTACCTCCTGAGCTGCAACAACAGATGCAAGAGGTTCAGCAGGCTCAACAATCTGGGCAGGTTCCGCCAGACCAACTGGCTCAAATGAACTCTCAGGTTCAGATGGGAATAGAGCAGTATTCTGCTCCAATTCTTGCTCAACTAACAAAAGAATTGCTAGAGTCAATTGGTCAGGGCAATGAAAAAGATCCGCTTGTCGCAATTCGTGAGCAGGAGCTTGCGCTAAAAGACAAAGAAATTGACATGGATGATCGTCAGTTTGAGGCGAAGCAAGACCAAAGATCTCAGGAAAAGTTGTTAGAAACTGAGATAGCCAAGGAACGTATTGGTGTGCAAAAAGCGGTTGCCGATGACAAACTTGATGTGGCAATCCGCAGGCTAGAACAGCAGGCCGATTTAAAACTTATAGACATGCAAAACAAGAGAGGCCGATGATGGCGACTAGAAGCTCAACCAGTTATGTCAGAGATCAAATTGAAGCTCTGAAAGTACAGAAAAAATTAGAACGTGAAGTCGAAGAGGCTTTGGCTGCTAAGAAAGAAGCTGACGATGCCGAGAAGCAACGAGTTGGCGATCATAGGATTGCGACTAAGATGGCTCGCATCAATGGCACTGAGCCACCACCACCGCTTGAAGTGGCAGAGCCTGTAGTTGAGGCGGTTGTTGAAGAAACCGTACAGGAAACCGTACAGCCAGAGCCTGAGCCTGTAAAGAAAGATGTAGTTAAAAAGACAAAGGCTAAAAAGCCATCTAGGAGCAAAAAATGAAAGATTTAAGCAAGATCCAAAAGGTTGATTCGCCTCAGAAAAAAATTAAGTCGATCTCTACTACCCCAGAGCTGGTTCGCCGCACAATGGGTGGCAAGATTAAGGTCATTAAGGCCCGTGGTGCAGGCGCTGCAACTCGCGGCTTTGATTTTCATGAGAAAGTCTAGTGGATGACATTGATCTAGGATCAAAGATGAAAAGAGTCATAGCCGAGCGGAGAGAATTAATCCGCGAGGTTATGATGGATGGTGTGCTAAAAGATATGGAACATTATAAATCTTTGCAAGGTGAGCTAATTGCATTAAACTTAGTTGAGGACACAATTAGACAATTCTATAAGGAAATCTAAACTTGACTAAACCGACTACCGAAGAAGCTTACGTTACAAGTGGTGAGCGATTTCTTGATCCAACTCTCTTAGACAAAACAGCCATTGAGCGTATGCCAGACCCTACGGGTTGGCGGATACTTGTTTTTCCCTTTAAAGGAAGAAAAACATCAGATGGCGGAATCCACCTTTTACAAGAAACGGTTAACCGCGAAGCCCTCGCCACAGTTGTTGCTGCCGTAATTAAGATGGGGCCGCTTTGTTATGCAGATAAAGAAAAGTTTGGCGATACCCCTTGGTGTAAAGAGCAGCAGTGGGTGTTGATTGGCAGGTATGCCGGGGCGCGTTTCAAGCTAGAAGATGGCGAAGAAGTGCGAATTATCAACGATGACGAGGTTATTGGCACCATCCTTGACCCAGAAGACATAGTGAGTTTCACATGATTGAGAACCAAAACGCAGAACAAATGGAAGAAGAGCAGGTATCAATTGAGGTTGTTGATGACCCGATTGAGCCGAGTGAGGCGGGTAGTGATGGCGATGAGCTTGAAAACTACACCAAGTCTGTTTCCAAACGAATTAATAAGCTAAACCAAAAGAACCGTGATGTTGAGGCTAGAGCGCAACAGCTTGAGCAGATTGCTTTGCAGAAAGAGGCTGAGCTTCAGCAGTATAGAAAATATACAACCGCTCAGTCGGGCGCGGTTCTGGAGAAAGAACAAGAAGCCCTGCTTTCTAAAGAAGCTCAAATTGATGACGTTTACCGCAAGGCCGTAGAGTCTGGTGATGCTGATTTGATCACCAAAGCAAACAAGCTACAGAATGACATTGCCATTCAGAAGGAAAAGCTTCGGGTTGCTAAGTCGCGTCAAAGCCAACAAGTTGCTCAGGAGCAGCATCAGTCTCAGGGTAATGAGCAGGCAGTTAACTACCAGAACGAAGCTAAGGTTGAGCAGGAAGTGCAGCCAACTGAAGACGCCTTGGACTGGCACTCAAGAAACGAATGGTACGGCGCTGTTGAAAATGATGACGGCTCATCTAACGAAGATAACTTGAAAGCTACCCAGTATGCTTACTATGTACACTACAATTTAGCCAATGAAGGCTTTGATGTAGGTTCAGATGAATACTATCAAGAGCTGGATTCCCGTGTCGGTACGGTATATCCTCACACCAGATCCGCAAATAGCGGGTCAAAGATCGTGAATAATGGAAGTAGACCCGCTGTGCAAAGAGTCGCTTCAGCCACGCAAGGTAGTGGTCGGTCAAAAACACAAGGCAATAAGAACGGCGTAAGCTTTTCTAAGTCAGAACTAGAGCGGCTCAGGAGCCTCAAACCGCATAACATGACTGAAGAGTCATGGTTGCAGAGAGTGGCAAAAGAGAAGCAGAAAATTGCATCAAGAGAGGCAAGCTAAAATGGCAGAAGCAAAAGCAAACGCACGTTCATCCCGTGATTCGCAGTCGCACGATAATCAGACTCGTAGAAAACCGTGGCGTCCAGTGCGTTCATTAGAAACCCCTACACCACCAGAGGGTTATACTTACAGGTGGATTAGGGAGTCAATGTTGGGACAAGAAGATCGAGCTAATGTCTCGCGTCGACTTAGAGAAGGTTGGGAACTCGTAAGAGGGACTGAGCTACCTCCAGAATGGAGATCTCTACCAACAATGGATAATGGCAGGCATGAAGGCGTGGTTTACAACGAAGGGTTGCTGTTAGCGAAGATCCCTAACGAAACCGTGCAAGAGCGCAGAGATTATTATCAAGGTAAGTCTAAAGAAGCTACGGAAGCTTTAGACAACAACTTGTTTAATGAGACTCGCAGCGATTCACGTTATGTTAAATACGATCCTCAGCGCGACAGCAACGTAACATTTGGTCGAAAATAAGAGGAATTCAAAATGGCGAATCAAGACGCTGCTTTTGGAATGAAGCCAGTCAGAATGATTGGTGGCGCACCCTATAATGGCGGTCAGAGTCGGTATCGAATTGCGGCTGACTACGGCACATCTATTTTCCAAGGCGACATGGTTGCTGCGGTTACAGGTGGTGGCGTAGAGGTTCATGCAGATGGCGGGACTGTGCCTATAGTTGGTGTTTTTAACGGTTGCATGTACACAGATCCAACTTCTGGTGAGCAAATATTTAGCAACTACTACCCCGCAAGCACTGACGCTGCTGACATCATTGCTTTTGTAATTGATGATCCTATGGTTGTGTTTGAGATCCAAGCCGCGATAGCTTTCCCGATTGCTGACCTGTTTGGTAACTTTGATATTGTCTATACGACTGCTGGATCTACCAAAACTGGTATTTCTGGAGCTGAGCTTCAAGTCACAGATGGTGGCACTGGCACTACTTTGTCAGTTAAAGCAATAGACATCTCTGAAGATCCAGCAAACTCAGACGTAGCGGCAGCACATACTAATGTGTTGGTAACTATCCAAAACCACCTGTATGGCATCAAAGGCGCAGGCTTAGCATAAGGAGCTAAATAATGGCTATCTCAAGAGCACAGCTCGCAAAAGAACTTGAACCAGGACTTAATTCGTTATTTGGACTTTCTTACGATTCTTATGACAGGGAGTTTGAGGAAATATTTTCTGTAGAAGACTCTCAAAGAGCCTTTGAAGAAGAAGTCCTCATCACTGGTTTCGGTAATGCACCAACCAAAACTGAAGGCCAAGGCGTTGTCTTTGACAATGCTACTGAGTCTTTCACTGCACGTTATACTCACGACACCATCGCGTTAGCGTTCGCGCTCACCGATGAAGCCGTTGAAGATAACTTATATGACTCGCTAGGTAAGCGATACGTTAAAGCTTTGGCTCGCTCTATGGCGAACACCAAAGAAGTCAAGGGTGCTGATGTACTGAACAATGCGTTCAGCTCAAGCTTCACTGGCGGTGACGGCGTGTCCTTAATCAATACAGCCCACCCACTTGCTGGTGGCGGTACTGCCGCTAACCGTGCAACGGCTATGGCTGATTTGAACGAAACGTCTTTAGAAGATGCGCTGATCGACATCAGCACATTTACTGATGACAAGGGTCTAACGATCTCTGTTCAAGCGTCTAAGCTTGTTGTTCCACCTCAGTTGGTATTTGTTGCTGACCGTATTTTGAACTCTACTTTGCGTTCAGGATCTGCCGACAACGACATCAACGCTGTACGCAACACGGGTGTATTGCCCGGCGGTTACACGGTAAACCATTACCTGACTGACCCTGATGCGTTCTTCTTACTTACCTCTGTCACTGACAGCGGCGAAGGCTTGAAGATGTTTCAGCGTACTCAGATGGAAACCACAATGGAGCCTGATTTCACTACAGGTAACATTCGTTACAAGGCCCGTGAGCGTTACAGCTTCGGCTTCAGTGACTGGCGTGGCATCTACGGTAGCCAAGGCGCGTAGATACCAAGCAATAAAAAAGGGGGCTTATGCCCCCTTTTTTTATGCCTTGTTTTAATCGCTTACGCGACCTCCTCTTCGTTGAATGTAGCCTTTGTTGGGCGCTTGAAGAAGCCAAACTTCTCATCGTCCTCCGATGGCTGAATGGTTGCTGAGAATGATACTGAGCGACCTTTTACGTTCTCCAGCTTAGCTGGCACTGAACCCCAAACCTTGAAGCCTCGGTCATCTTGAACCAACATCTTGAGAGTTGATCCGTACATGGATTCCTGCCATTTGGTGGCAAGAACGATACCGCTGATCTCAACCTTACCTGTTGGGCATGATTCGGCAGTGGCGTAGATAGCGGCTTGCTCTGCCTCTCTAGCTTCTTGAGCCGCACGGCGTGGAGCCATAATGAAGTCTTCAACCAATTTAGCAGCTTCAGAACATTTGTTGGCAACATAAACGTGGCAAACCAAATCACCGCGAGCCTCAAACACCTTGCCGGGCTTGATCATTAAAACGCCCTCTAAGGATTTGGCAAGCTGGTCTGCCATATCAGCCTCAACGTAATCTATACGAAGCACCGGGCCACCAAATGCAGTCTCAAAACGGTTTCCATCAAACAAAGGAGCCTCCTTAGACTCAGGCAGGAACTCACCACCCATGAATGTGGCTTCCCACTCTTTAACCTCAAAGCCGTCAGAGTCAAACCAGTACCAGACCCAGATGTAACCGTCATGTGGCGCGTGTAGCTTGCCACTTTTACCTTCTGTAGGCTCCGCGCCGTTGCGCTCGATTAGGTTTGCCAAGCGTGTTGCGCGTCCTTTAGCGGCAGCGGCAACTCGCGCATTGTGCGCCTCCATCTTTTCCGATACTGCTTTTACTAAATTTTCCATCATCATTCTCCGTTGTTATGCGTTCATTATACCTATCCCGTGTCCATGTGCAAGTCTGTATACACAAATAAATGAAAATAACTTAACTTTTTTTTATGTTGATATTGGCATAGACTGGTGGCCTGAGATTAATCCAGCCAAGGGAACCAGCTCAGTGGACGCTTACGAAGATCCTTTGGCTTAACTCTCGTAAGGGGAATTTAAGATGGCGAGTACAACTTTTAATGGAGCAGTGCGCTCCGAAAACGGTTTTTCAGACATTACAATAGCTGCAAAGTCTGGCGCGGTAACCACTAACAGCACATACGGCACAAACGCATCGGTGGGCGGAACTTTAGGCGTAACTGGTGTAACAACACTTACAGGCAACGCAGGCCCAGAAGCTGGCACTGGTATAACCACCGGAACCGGCACCATCTACGCATCTACAGTTACTCAAGCTGGCGGGTTGTGGCACACAAGCATCCTTATGGATCTTACCGGCCTAGCATCTTCTGGTAGCGGCGACATCATTGGTAAAGCAGGTACTGCCTCTTCCAACATAGGTACTACAACCGTAGCTTTAAACGGCACGATTCTGGGCGGTAAGCTTACTTGCATCGAGACTCCTGCTGGCGGCGATCCAGACATCGACCTTTGGTATGCAGATGAATCAACAGGCGCTGAAGATGCTGCAATTACATCTTTAACTAATCAGGTTCAGATGTTGAACTCTGGCGATCTAGCTGCTGGCTCTGTGCTTGGCATCCCTGTTCCTCCTGCTGCCAGTAAGTTTATGTACTTGGTGACAGGTGCAGCAACTAACGCAGATTACACCGCAGGCAAGATCCTTATCGAATTCTTCGGATACAATGCTTAGTTAAGCTTTTAAGGGGCGGCAACGCCCCTTCTTTTTAGGAGAAGATTATGGCTGACGCAGTCACTTCACAAACCATTCAAGATGGTCAGCGAATAGCTATTCTGAAATTTACCAATGCCAGCGATGGCACGGGTGAGTCCGCAGTCAAAAAGGTAGATGTTTCAGCATTGAGCGCCAATTCTGCGGGTTTGTCATGCAGCCGCGTGACGATCAACCGAATCTGGTGGCAGTGTACTGGAATGTCTGTGAAGATTGATTTTGACGCAAGCACCAACGTGTTGGCTATCGGGCTGAGCGAGGACAGTAACGGTTATCACGACTACAGTGATTTCAGCGGCATCCCAAACAATGCTGGCTCTGGGGTCACGGGCGATCTTGACTTCACAACTGTGGGTCACACCAGTGGCGATACCTACATGATTGTTCTGGAAATGATCAAGTCTTACGCGTAATGGCTACCACTAAAGACGTTAAAAGAACCGATTCGGGGCGACTGACCTATAGGGGCCAGTCGTTTCCCGGTTACAACAAGCAGGTTCGCACTTCTGGCGAAAACAAAAAGTTTAAAGTTTTAGCCAAGAAAGGCGATCAGGTAAAGGTTGTGCGTTACGGTGATCCCAAGATGAGCATAAAGAAAGATCAGCCCAAGAATCGGGCAAGTTTTCGCGCTCGCCACAACTGCGATGCAGTTCAAAAGAAAAAAGACGTATTCACAGCAAGCTATTGGTCTTGCAAAAATTGGTAGAATGATATGAGTCAAATGCCCGGAGATAGAGGTTCAATTTCTATGGCTAGGGATAATAGTCCTGAGTCATACCAAAACTTTTTAGATAATTTTGGCTCGGTGAACATTTTCACAGGTAAGCCACATGCCCCATATACTGGGCCGACTCAAGAAGAATTTGAAGCAGAAGAACGAGCGCGGCTGGGTGATGATTTGTTTTTTAAATACTACCCTGACGCTCAAAGAGACGATGTTAGCCAACCTAACACAACTGGCGGCTTAGGCGGTTTGGGGTCGATCTTTGACATGATAAAAAACCGAATGCCTGCGCCACCTGTTTCAGACGGTGGGCCTATGAAACGGTATCCATTCCCAATGCCTCCGGGTAAGGGGCAAGGGCCAAGATCAATGCAGTTTATAGACGAAAATAGAAATGGCATAGATGATCGAGACGAAGAAAACGTAATTCCGTTGCCTCCGCTATTCAAAAAATTCCCTAGAGGCCCGGCAATCGAAATGCCTGACTCTCGGCCTCAAATGCCAGATCCAGATATGCTGCAAAAGCTTCAAGAGGCGTTAAGGCAAAAGCAGAACCTTGAAATGCCACAAAGAAGACCTCCGCCCATGCGTGGTGATATGCGTAAAAAAGGCGGCTTGAGCAAAGGTGGCTTGAGCGGAATGATTGAAAAACTTGCAATGCAAGCCGCTCAAAGAAATCAACAACCGCAAATGCCTACAAGACCACAACCTCGCGGTGGAATGTTTGGAGGGGTAGAAGACCCTCAAAGTACCAGACCATACAAAGGTGGAATGTTTGGTAGGATTACGTCACAAGACCGTGGCGGTAGTGGCGGAATACTACCCAGAGCTGGTAACGGGCCTACCCCAGAACAAATGCGTAGGATTATAAACGGAATCAATGTGCGAGGAATTGGAATCTAATGGCTGTATCAAATGACCTGCAAAACGCCTTAGACGCATACGGAAGTTCAAGTTCTGCGTACAGCGACCTAGATGATTACTTGATGCAACGCCCGGTCTATGACCGTGGCGCAAGGGCCGCACCAAAATCCCCTACAATGTCTACGCTTCAGTCTATACAGCCCAGCTCAGAAGATATGGTTGCAAACCAATATGAAAAGTTGATGGCAGAAAACCAAGCTACCGACGAAGCAAGCAGCTTGGCTAGGCAGGTAGAAATAGATGAGCTTAGGGCGCTTCTTCAAGAAGAGCTGTCCTCATCCGAAGACGCCGCTTTATCTCAACGCTCTGACATCACAAAGTCTTTAGAGGGTCGTATTAACAATCTTCGGTCTGGTATTGATTCAGAGACTGACGTACTGCGCCAGTCTGGTTTAGATGAAAGAGCCAACTTGTTGAAGCAGCTTATTGCTGGCGATGAAAGAACTAGCAGCGCACAAACTGAGGCTCTTGGCAGTCTTGAAGACCGTCAGGGATCTTTGATTGGTGACTTAAAGGGCAGAATCGGATCTCTCAGCACAGACCTTACGGGCATCAATGACACAATTGATTCTCAATATTCAATGCTTGATGAGAACCAAAGGGCTGCTGCCGACTCCACTCAAGCAGAAATAAACGCTTTAAATGATCAGCTTGTGGATGTTTATCAATCTGCCGATGCTGGCAAGGCGGAAACTTCTGCATTGGTCGAACGGCTTGAAAGCACAATTGGTGGGGTAAGAGACAATATAGGCAGCCTGCCTATTGACCAAATCCAGTCTGAGATTGCGTCTATTAATGATCAAACCGCTCAGTTTCAACAGTTCATGGGAACCTCTACCTCAGAGCAGGCTGCGTTAGCCGATCAAATTAGAGCACTGCAAGAGGCTGGTTTGACCCAAGCTGACTTGGATCAGGCGCTTGCTGGTCAGGGTCAAACAATAGCCGACCTTCAATCTTCTCAGCTAACCGCAGACACTGTGGCTCAACAAAGACAAGCTGCAATTGACCCAATTCAAGCGCAGATTGACGCCTTGAAGAGCAGTATGCCTGCTCAGCAAAACATTGACGTTGACGCTTTACGCAAACAGATTACAGATGAGGTTCTGGCTGGAATACCTAAACCTGCCGCAACACCTGCGCCTGCTGCAATACCTGCACCAGTAACAACGCCTGCACCCGTAACGACTGGATCTCAAGAGGGTCAGTTTAACGTGTCTGTTGAGCCAGAAGCAGCTCAGTTTGACCCATACGTTGGCGTAAACTTTGATCCGGGCATTGGTCAAGAGAGCGGCGGTCAACCCGTGAATATGTATGGAGGTATGTAATGGCAACACCTAAAAACGTGGCAAACCCAAAGCTCTATGCCAAGGCAAAGGCTAAGGCCAAAAACAAATTTGACGTATACCCTAGCGCATACGCTAACGGCTATATGGTTCAAGAATACAAGCGCATGGGCGGCAAGTACAAAGGCGCAACAGGCGGAGAAGTTACCTTGAACGAGAAAAAAAGCGATTTAGATAATGACGGCAAGCTTAGCCGTTACGAGCGCAAGCGTGGACAAGCCATAGCTAAGAACATGAACCTTGGCGGAACCGT
>Ga0114995_10001955_pt1 | contig 14339 bp, 15 predicted proteins | sample ArcticOcean_MG_C_11_FD_87038 | JGI IMG/M metagenome (GOLD analysis project Ga0114995, IMG submission 87038) | Marine microbial communities from western Arctic Ocean - ArcticOcean_MG_CB2_154 | ecosystem: Environmental > Aquatic > Marine > Oceanic | place: Arctic Ocean: Canada Basin | collected... | reverse complement strand
ATATTCAATATCCTAATAAAATGGGTCTACAGTGCCTAGTTTCCATGGTCAAAGACGAATATAACGAGCAGATAAAGATATACTTTGAGGATCAAAACCTTTACCATCAGATTCAGCTTCAATTGGGTACGCTATTCTATCTAAATGAAGTGGTACTAAGAGATAACTATAGCGTACAAACTTGGTACACTTCAGACTGTACACTCCCCCGATTTTATTGTAAGGAATGCAGGAAGATCACGGATAGCGCCTCCTCCTGTGAACATAATGTACAGCATTTAAGTAACATATGTACGGTAAAAACGTTCCATGAAGGTACCAGTTATAGCACTAAATTTAAAAGAGTCTTTAAGCAGTTGTATGCTATAACCGTATTAGATCTTTAAAGTTCCACCATCAAATTTTTTTCTTTTTTTTGAGGGGGATGGTGCCCGGGATTATCCTAGAAAGACATAACTTAGAGGGCCCCACTTTCTATAACTGTGATTATTCTTCTTGGTGAGTAGGATCTATTATATATAAGAAGAATTTATATTTCTCAAATATGCCCTCTTCTACCGAATTAGTAGTTAAAGAACCAACCTCTCAAACAAATGAAGACTCAGAAGAAGTAGACTCTATAACTCAGGATCTGGATCCGGAATCAAAATCGTTATATGTCTTTAAAATAAAACCATTAGTTTATAAATGGATTATTGAGGAACTATACGATTATGATAGTACGGGGGTCCCTGCTAATATATGTAAACTAGAGGAAGGGACTGAGATAATTATTGATCCCCAGAGCTATCCTCATAGTATTCTTGTCAAAAAAGAAGTCGGGGATACGTTAATGCAATTGTATCCTAATTGTTTTTACACCAAAAAACAAAAACAACACGCAGGAGGGGGCCAAATAATAGTCAACATGGATGAACACATACAATATAAACAGAAACTTCAAGGATTAACTCCCAAAGTAAATGATAAAATTAAGCTTTTAATCAATGGTCAACATTATAAGATTTTAGAAATTTATGAAGATAAGCAGAAAGTTCTTCTAGAACAATTAAATCCTCTATTAAAGGGGTCCCACATAGTGGTTTCCCTGGAGGATATCCAATTACTGTAAAAAGAATTCTGGATCCTCGGTTTGCTTGGGTGGCGGAGCGGTCTAACGCACTAGTTTAAGGCATTAGGATTCACGGGTTCGAATCCCGTCTCAAGCATATAAACAAGGGGCCCCCCCTAGGTCCTTGAACAAAGTAACCAGTTAAGCCCTTTTAGACCTTTTCTCGTGTGTAAGGGCTCTAAAAAACAAACTTTTTGTAGAGAACGTAGAGAACATATACGGAGTAGAAGTATAAATCCAGTGAAAATAAAACTATAATCAGCATATTTTTTGATAGTATATAACCGGTCTATTTTTGATAGTATAAATAAAAAAAATTATACATCAATTCTAAAATAAATGGATAGACTTAGAGACGAAAACTCAAGATATGATCATTATAGAGATTATCCTTTAAAAGTAGATAGAGATTATCCTTTAAAAGTAGATAGAAATTATCCTTTAAAAGTAGAGCGTTCTGATTCTAATGATGATATGGGCTCTTTTACAGGATTCCTTGTTTTTTCTTTAACGTTCATTTTTCTTATTCTGGGACTCTATGTTTTTGCAGGAGAAATCTACTTAAAACCAGAGTATACAATTTCAGAAATATATGCAAAATACATATATGCAAAATACAATAGAACCTGTTTTGGTAGAGTAGCTAGTTCAATACGCTCATTCATCGTTATAGTGGCCAAGTGTCTATTTTTTTTACTTAAGCATTTTATTTCTGGATGTTTCTATGGTGCATTCGTCATGGTAGGGGCTTTTTTCGGTGGTTTTTTTGGTAGTGCTACCGAAATTGCTACTACTAGAGGCTATGATATTTGTGTGATACTCAGGGGTGTACTGCCTGGTCCTCTGCTATTTGATTGTCGCAGGTTCTGAAGTATGCAAGAAGATATTAGTCCTACAGAATTATCTTCTAAGGCTATAAAACAAAAAAGTACCTCTACTGAAAGTAATAGTAGAACCAAAGAACTGGATTACAACCAAATGAGGAAGAAGAGTATCCAGAGTGAGTTAAGAAATTGGGACCCAAAAACAATCCTAGGTAAAAAAGTAAAACAGGGCTATTTCAGTTCTCTCTATGAGGCATTAAAAGACGGACCTATAAAAGAACCACAGATAGTTGATTTTTTACAGAAAGATATAAAAATACAGAAAGTAGATGTGGCAAGAGTATCTCATACTTTAAAATCTGGTAAGCAATATCTTTATAGAGTTGTAGTTTTAGTAGGTAATTCTAATGGATACATTGGTTGCGGGGTGGGCAAGTCTAAGATCCTTGCTAATGCATTAAAGAAGGGTATTTTCACTGCTAAAAAGAGCATCCTTCACGTAGGAGTCCTTAAAAAATACGATTACAGTGAGTTCTATACTCCTATAACTGTAACCAATTCAAAGAAAGGGTCTACTGCTGTTGTAGTTCAACCATTACCAGGATATTCTGTAACTGCTTCTAAATTAGGACGAAAGTATTGTCAATTGTGTAATTTAAAGGGACTAAAGATTAGTACAGGAAATAAAGGCCGATCTTCTAAGGGAATGGTTAATTCCCCATTAAACTATTATACTGCTTTACATGAAGCTGTAACCAGACAATTAAAATACGTTTCAAAATGATGATGGATATTCTTCAAAAAACTACTGTAGTAAAAGAGCCTAATACGCTTTTGAAAGAGCCCGATACGCTTTTGAAGTATGTCCTAGCAATAAACTGTAAGGGTCTTACTAAACTAGAATCCTCTCGTGTTGAAAGTTTAAAAACATTGTCTTTAGCAAAAAACAGATTTGTGATAGTACCTTCTAAAGCAGTAATGGTGGGAATCATAAAAACAAACAGTAGTAGATTAGTTTGGACCCAGGTTTCAAAAGAAACTGTAGAAAACATTTTGAAGTACGTTGAAAAGAGAAACAAGAAATACTCTAAAAATGGTTGTACCAACGTATGGTATAATCTAAGACTAAACAGTCCTAAAAGGGGCTATGAAGATAAAGAAAAGCGTTATGGATATAAAAGTATTGAAGATTTTGAAAAATATTATCTTGGCCCTATGTTATACAGAAAGGGTGCAAAACAGTAAAGTTTTTTAGCATTTTAGAACTAAATTTTAATACTAACAAATACTTTTGTAGATATATATCCTCACCTCTTCTATAAGGCCAAGGAAATAATTTTCCTTCAGATTAACGGGGGTCCCCGTTTAACCATGAATATCACTGATTTTAATTTCCCTCCATTTCTACAGAGCGTCTTAGAGCGTAATAAAATAACTACATTTACGGATGTTCAACTTAAGGCTATACCTCTACTTCTAGAAGGCACTCCAGCTATAATTGCTTTAGCCCCTACTGGTTCAGGAAAAACTCTTGCGTATCTATTACCCCTATTAGTGCATCTAGATAAAGACCCTGCATCTAAAGTATTAATTGTTCTCCCTACTCGTGACTTGGCTATTCAAGTTAGTAAAGTAGTAAAGGAGTATCTTCCGCGAGCACATACCTCTACACTATTAATAGGGGGTACACCACTATCCATGGATTTTAAGACCCTTGCAAGAAACCCCCAAATAATTATTGGTACACCCGGTCGTGTGGTGCACCATATACAAGCATTAAAAAAATTAAACATAAAATACCTTGTTTTGGATGAAGTAGATCGATTATTAGACGTAGGATTTAAAAAACAGTACGATATATTAATGGACACTTATCCTTCAAGTAATAAAATTTTCTTCTCTGCTACGCTCTCAGCGCAACTGAACCAGAAAATAAGTAAATCCTCTTTAAATCCCGTAATTGTTAATGTTTGTAATACTGAACATGTAAAAACTAATATAACAGAAGAATTTCGTAACGTACAGGAGAGCCAGAAGTTTAAAATCTTAAAGGAAACTTTACCACAATACGCATCTACCGTGATTTTTGTAAATTCTAAATTTAAATCAAGACAAATTGCAGAAAAATTACAAAAAGAGGGGGTTGCTGCCATATCTTATACATCAAATTGTACGGTTAATAAAAGAAGAAAACTTCTAGAAGACTTTACAAAAGGTCAGATAACTTGTATGGTCGCTACGGATATTGCTGCTAGAGGTATTGATTTTAAGGATCTTAATTTAGTAGTAAACTATGATGTTCCCTTTGTTCCTAGTGATTATGTTCATCGTATCGGGAGAACAGGACGTGCATCAGGATTGGGTAATGCACTTACATTAGTTTCACGATCTCAGCAGAAGTACGCAAAGAACATAAACAATTTCAGATCTACTAATACTCAGGTAATTCAGAGACCCCCATCTAGAGCTAGATCCTTCCCCCGAAACAGTTCAAGAGACGGTTCTCGTTCTAACAGTTATAGATCTTCTAGACCTTTCAAACGTTTCTAAACACGAACTTATACATCAGTTCTCGGCATCTCTAGCCTACAGCCTTCAAGATCATAGAGAGGCTAGATTGTTTTTCTCTTAAAGTTTAATTTTATTCTCAGAACACAATATAATACCGCGAAATCATAGGCCTTATTAGGGGACCACAACATGAGAGGGCCCCTCTGGATTTTTGGGCTGGTGGAAAGTATAAATATCCAGTTATCCTCCATTATTTTTACAATACGCCTCCTAAATGACAGATAAATCAAGAAGAAACCTCACTCGGTGTAGAGGCAGGGGATTTCGTAAGAAAAATGGTGCTGGATCTAGAGGTGGTACCGGAAACGCAGGTTTATCAACACATAAGAGATTTTCCAAAATTCTTCTACTAAAAAAACAGGAGGCCTCTAGAAAAATAACTTGCATCAGGGATATAGAGTCAAAGATGGATTCTTTAATTAAAAAAAAGATTGTTACAAGGTTCTGTAAAGTAAATAAATTAAACTTGGGTACGGATGTGTATTATAGATTTAGTGATAAATTTGCTGAATCTTACAAGAAAATTCTCTCACAAGGTGAGCCCTCCGGTATCTATTTACTACCTAGGGCTATAAAAGTTTCCAAAAATACAAAGTTAAAAATAAAATAGAATTTTAAGACCCCCGGTATAAAAAAAACATGAACAAAGAAAGTACCTCAAAATTGATAGTTCCCCAAGTAAATCAAAAGTCTATAGAACCCACTGCAGTAGTTAGGCCCTCCAAAATGCCCACAATAGGTAAGACACTAAAGGAGATAGTAAAAAGGTTCTGCTATTTTGATCTATCCAATGATAACCAAGCAAGCAAAAAAGTAGGTAAACCAAAAATAAAGGTGTGCCATACCATTATCGGAATTACCCTCCTACTTATAGCTGAATTCATTCCTTTTTGGGGATTTATATCCCCTAATCAAGGACAAACGGTATTTAGTTTAGTACAATCAAAAAGATTAGATTTTACAGGTTTAGCCCGAAGCGCTCTAATGGTAGCGCCCATACTTTCCAATATGATAAGTCAAATGCTTAAGATAAATTTTGAAAGCCGAAGCCAGCGGCAGAAGTTCTCTACTGGAATGAAGCACGTCTATATCCTGGTGCAATGCTGGGCTAGAGTACCTTGGACGCTCTGGTACTATGAATGGGATCAAGATGTTTTATTCCTTTATCCCGAGAAATGGGCCAAACTTTTTGTTTTTTTTATACACCCTTTGCAATGTACTATTGTCTCTTGGGCTATTTTACATATAGAGAAGTATATTGAAGATTACTCATATGGTCGTGCCCACGTTCTTTTTTATTACCAATTCTCAGAGTTCCTAACCAATATATCTAGTAAGCCTATGGGAATATGGGGCTTCAGGGGTGTTCTGTATGCTTGTGGAATAATTCTATTTACAATATATATCCAAAAAGCCTATCAGTTACAGCTAGCTATTACGCCTGTTACCGGGTCTACACAACAAGTTACACCCATTAAATTAAAGTGCATGGATCTTATTTCAAACGTGATACTGATCGTAAAAATTATGAAAGCTGCTCTTAGTAATCTAGTTACCCTAATGATCAACCCTCTACTCAGATTAAAAGGCCAAAATCCAGTACCAGAAGCTGTTATACAAAATCCCTTCTTCCTAGAGGATTACTACTTGCTATGGTCTCTTCCAAATTCCTGGTTCTCTAAAGAGGTACTGGTGGTTTTATATTGTCTTACCTTGGAGAGCCTAGGAGTATTCTTCCTAGTAAAGAGAATGTATTTCTTTGTACCTACGTACTCTTACAAACATATGTGCAGCCAATTAGAGCAGAATAAAGTCCGACTTGAGGGTACCCTAAGTTGGATCGATCAACAGAAGAAGCTGAAGAAACAAATGGAGATATTCCTACATAGAACAGCAATCATGACAATGTTCTTCATGGCTGTTTTAAACTGCTTACCTCTGGCAAGTGTAGTTCTAAAAGGTTCAGTATTTTTCTACTTCTACGCTAAGGCTATTTCCCTAGTTGAAGGTATACTATCCTCTGATCTGGAGGATTTACCTTACATTATATTATGGATAAGAGCAAAAGTTTTAACAAAGAAGAAACTATCATAGTCTAACTATCATAGTCTAACTATCATAGTCTAACTAAAATTTGTAGAGGCTTAAAAAGAATGTAAAACAATACACCACAAATGACACCCTCTATTAGTTTAAATCCCCTTAATACATTCTATACTAAAAAAGATGCTGAGTCCTCAATTTTTGTAACTAACAACATTTGTTGTGCAGAGTCCCTATTAAGACGTGGCCTCAAAGAGGTCTATTGGATATCAGAGATCCAGGATGTAAGAGATATTGAAACTAGAATACGTAGACAAAGAGAGCTTAAACAAGTAGTTCTGTATATCACACCCAAATATGATGATCGCCATTTCTTTAATCTCCTATTGGGGGTCACCCTGGTGCACAAACTCTCCCTTGCTTTACATGTACAGATAATTGCCCCTTGGGCACGATATCTCTGTTTTTTACAATGGCATGGTATTAATGGTGGAAGCAACAATTAAATACAATTAGAGGGGAGAACATAAAAGAAGGGTCTTACTAGATGAGTGTACAGGAATCAACATATTATATTTGTGGAAACAAAGATTGCAAGCATTCTCATAACACTTTAGTTTACGTTTGTCAGAAATGTAAAAACAACTATTTTATAAAAGAGACAAATAAAACTACCATATATAAATGTTAAAAGCCAAGAAATCCAAATCTCACGTACAAATATTGAAAGGTTGCGGTAAAATTGTTCGTGCACTTCATCAACAATATTGTCATTTATCTAAGTCAATTTATGAGTGTCAGAGTTGTGGAACAGAGAATCTAAAACGTGTATTTCCAGGGGTTTGGTCCTGTACTAAATGTAAGTGCACTTACACAGGTAAAGCCTATACACCTAAATAATTGGATCTAATTCCCGAAATAGGCTCTAAACCAGAGGGTCTTGAAAAAATAATAGAAGTGATTCACTTGATGATACAAAGGAGACAGGAGATGATCCTTCTTCTGGAAAAGGACATAGAACAAAAATTAATAAATCAGGAATGTCCAGATCCACGTCAAAAGGAACAAAGAACTTTGAGTATAAACGATCTTTATGAGAAAACTAAGGGTTTAAAAAAAAAGAATAAAAAATGTATACAGATTCTAGAGAATCCGGGGGCCTATCTGCAAAAAAAAGAATCTAATAGAAACGTTGAAGCATTTACACCCATAGTACTGGATTTTTGTTCAAAGGAACACATAATATCCCAAAAAGATTTAATTTTTATAGGCCGAAGTGCAGAAGGAAATGAAAACGTGTATAAAAAAACACATCACAGAAATTACATTTACTTCCATGCCCTCGTTCGAGGGGGCTCTTTGGTAGCCATCAAGAGAACCTTAGATACAGAGAAGGCTCTTTCTGCCGCTTTGATATATAGTAAATACTATAATAATACGCTTTTGGATCAAGGATTTGTCAACTATACAACGGATGTAAAATCCACCAATGTACGGGGAAGTTTTATATTCCAGAACCCAAAGAGCATACATACGGGTATTGATGCTTTTGGGTTTTATTTCCAAGAAAATATCCAGAGTATCTCTTTTTCACTATTCCCTTTTACGGAAGGTCTCAGTTATTTTTGTGATCTTGGTTTCGGGGCCATTTTAGATCCTAAAAAAAGTAGAGTGGAAGTACTCACAGAGTTTATTGCTACTACGTTAGGGAAGAACGTTTCTAGAACCACGGAAAGGAAGTTAGAATCCTTTCTGCCCCCTTGGTCATACATAAAAACAGTTTATTCAACGCATTAAAAGCATATACTTTAAATAGGGGCCATCATTAACGCAATTAAGATCAGTTCATATGGGCTTCTTTTTACTCCCGCAACGACGTAAAACACATAGAAGTGGGCACACTAAAAAACACTTTAAATCTACACCTTTTTCTAACGGTGATTACAGAAACTTTCACCCTTCACTTACCTTATAAATAAGTCAAGAGACTAAATTGCTTAGTTCCAGATTCAGGTATTTTTCTACTAAATACTATCTTTGTATAAGAACTGATTCTCCTTATTAATGAAAATAAACAATATTCAAGATTTCCAGAGCGATCTAGAGATTACTCCTAGCATTCACAAAGAAAATGATTATGATTACGGTATTAGCGAAGAAAATTTCCAGGATGGTCCTTCCAAGATCTCAAAGAGGAGCCCAAGAAGAAAAAAAAGGCAAATGATGGATCCCTTAATGGATTCTGGAAAAACCAAACTAGCTTTCTCTATAGCCACAATTTCACGGTACTTAAAGTACGGTATTTATAACTTAAGCCCTGAAAGAAGACAGCAGCTAGAGAGTGTTCTGGATGGAATAGGTGATTATAAGGACATTTTGGAGGATAAACAGAGTTATAACGTTCTAGATACCGATCCGGATGCTGAAACGGTGCACATTAAGATTAATGTTGATAAGTTATATAAAAAAATCCTTAATTACCAAGATTACTCTTTCTTTAGAGAACCCCAAAATTATCTTCATAATTTCGAGTATCGCTGGCAAATGCTTTATAAACAAAAGTGTACCTTCACGTTTAAAGATATTAAAGCAAGTAGTGTCCCCTCTTTTGATGGAGATTATGCTGCGTCCATGGAAAAATATGTTACCCTACAAGGGAGGGTACGTAGAAAGACGGACCTAAATTGTGCTATTGTTTCTTCAGTTTACAAATGTACAAATTGTGCCAATGAAATTATAGTAGACCGAATGTGGTACGATCCCATGAAAGAAGCCGGAAAAGATGCCCCCTGTATCTGTGGACAGAAAAACCCCATGGAATTAGTAGAACTGCCTCAAAAGAGGGTAAAAGAATCTTGGAGAACCATAACAATACAAGAACAGAAACAGCAGCAGGGATCCCAGTTTGCTACCATGAAGAACATAGACTGTAGGGTCCTGGATAAAGTGGATTCAGACCTATTAGTAGTGGGAGATATTGTGGTGATAAGAGGGATCCTAAAATCAGAGATTGGGCCAAAAGCAAAATCAAAACCCTACATAGATTGCTACGGGATATCACAAATTATAGAAAAGAATGCCTCCCCTACAATGGGCAAAACGCAATACGAGTATTTCAAAAGTCTACCCTTCAACCAGTTATGGAAAAAAATATCTCAAAGCGTCTTTAAGAACATCCATGGACTCCAGATAATAAAGAAAGCATTAATACTGCAAGCTGTAAAGGGCTCCAACAACAATAAAAGAAATAACATACACATAGGCGTGTTTGGAAATCCTGGGTTAGGTAAATCTCAGTTAATTAAATCAGTTTCTAGGGTTTTTAAAGGTGTCTACTGTGTGGGTAACAATATCACTGTGCCAGGGTTAACAGCTACGGTTTACAGAGATAAGGATAATGAATGGAACCTAGATGGTGGTGCAGTTATACAAGCTAATCGAGGATTCCTATTTCTCGATGAAATAGATAAACTAAAACCGGATGTATTAGATGCTCTTCTAGAACCCATGGAACAACAACATGTGAGTATTTCTAAAGCAGGCATCAATGTAACATTACCAGCTATGATTTCCGTTCTCTGTGTTGGTAATGCAAAAGACTCAAAGCTGATTAATATAAAGAGTACCGTACCTGTAAAAGAGCAAATAAGTCTAAATCAGGCGTTTTGGTCTCGTTTGGATCTTAAATTTGTGGTAACAGAGCAGACTATTGGGGTACAAGAAAGTGGGGTCATATTGGATAACGTGTTTAACCCTGTGAACGCTACACCATCTCAAGAGGACAAGGATATTATTGAATACATAAAATATGCCTCAAAAGCCACAAATCCCACACTTCCAGAACAGATAAAACGAGAGATTGGTAAATTCTATAAGGAAATCAGTTCCGTTTCCGAGTTAAAGTTGGGACCTAGAGATATGGAAGCTTTGGTTCGACTGGTCCAATCAAAAGCCAAACTTAGTATGAGGGAGACCCCCCTTCAAGAAGATTGGGTCTTTATAAAGGAGATATATGAGTATGCCATGAGGCCCTTTTTAAAGAAAAAGAAATACGAGCCTACAATACTCCAAGAGACCGCTCATTTGGGAAAGAGAAGGACCATTTCAAATGAATTATTACAAGTACTTGCTGAAAATAAAAATAGAAAGAACAATCAGTTGATGAATATTTTTAACCAGAAATATAACTATGAGTACGAAGTAGGGCAGTTTACAATGCTACTGTACAATCTAGAACAGATGGGCCTTGTTTATAAGCCCAACGGTGTGGATTATACCAGCATACGATAATACATGAATTTCTATGTACATCATTTATTCAGAGGGCCCTCACTTTTTAAAAGCTAAAGGTAGTAGATAATTTGAAGTCCATACGGATTCACAGACGCTTTTTTACGCGCTCTAAACTCCTTTTTTAAGTTTTGATATATATATCCTTGCGTGCAATGTTTTAGGATCTCTTTTTTGTAAAGAAAGATTTCAAATTTTAACAGAATCTGATAAGTTAACGGGGTGATAATTATGGAAGAAAATTCAGAAATTAATGACGAAGGTTCTATATTATATAAATTACAAACTCAGACCACATGGATGGTTGGATTAGTAGTACTTGTTGTATTATTGTTATTCCTAACATTATGGTTGTTTAATATTGCTCCTTTTGCAAAAAAGAAAGAAGGTGTTAGCGTATATAAGACTTTTGTTAGTAACGTATTTAAATTTAGAAATTTAAGTATTTTAGATTATATCGTTAAGGTAGTTTATGCTGCTTTAGTAATCGTTGCAATCTACTACATAGTAGGATACGTTAGAAGTACGGAACCTGTAGTCCCTGAGGACCAGGCCAAGAATAGCGGCAACTCTACAGAGAGATAAGCCTTAAGAAATAAAACGCAGTACAATCACAATCCCCAAAATTATTATTTTTAATTTTTTAGGGATTGTGATTGTATTGCGTTTCTATTCTCTCTACGTTTTAAGTAACTCATATTTTTCTCTTTAAAATGAGAAAAATATATTAAATCACGTTTTTGATCTTAAACCCTTTTCGGTTCAACGTAATGTTTTATCGATTAAAAACAATATTAAATGTTATAAATAGCATTTACACCCTAAAAACCAGGGTCTCCTAATGATGGTTGAAATTAATAATAGTAGTAGTACACAGGCTCTAAATGCACAAGATTTGAATGTTACAACAACTTATAGTCTAATGGTTATAAAGTGCATTGTTATAGGATGCATTAGTCTCCCCCTTATAGCTCTGTTTTTTACATATCCCACTTCACCCTGGAAATTAAGTCTAACTAGAAAGATGCAGTATATGGTTTTTTACATAAGCCTAGTTATATCAGCATATGGATTCTCATTTTTAAAATATTTTAGTATAATTACCCTCCTAAGCCAACTACTAACGTACATCTATAGGTCTGCCCCTGGTGGACTGAGCCCTTGGAATATACTAAAGGCCCTCAATCTGAGGCCGCCTATGGCCTCAGAGAATTTCGAATATCACAAAAGTTATACTGTAGATGAGACTATTCTCTTAAAAGAAAGGAGCCCTCACTTTATTCCAGGTTCCGAATCATGGATTATGGGCTATTCTTCTGAGACCATAGATGCTGAAGCTGAGTCAGTTCCCCCTGCACATAAGAAATTGATAACCGACTTTAATCTAGACCCTGCTTTTAAATCAAAAAATCAGGCCCTGTTAACGCTCAAACATATGCTCTTCGATTCTTCTAAAGATAGGGCCTTTCTTCCGTTTGAGCTCCTTGGATATAGGATGCAACTGAGCGTGTTAAACTATACCACCTCTACTAACGAGAGTAGAGCAGATCCACAGAACGCCACTGCGTTAACCAACATGGGCTTAAGATGCCGTTTACACTTGACTGTCGGGGGGCCTTACCAGGTAGTCCTTCAGATGGGCGTTATTTTAAAGCGGAGCAAAAAAACATTGAAGTATCTAATTTATAAGGTTCCCGGCAATAAGCTCGACAATATGTCCGACAATAAGCGTGGGCTTAAGGACGCTGTCAAAATTATGGATGGATCTTGGTAAGGGATATATACGCACTATACGCTAAGAAAGTTCGGTTGTAAGGTGAAAATTCGATGCTTTAAATCAAGGGATAATAAATAAAACCAAGAATGTATCTAAAAGATAAGCTCTTGAGAATCATTGTAATATACTAGAAAATGACAAATTTTGAAAATACCCCCTCCCCCCTAAGGGCGATCATTAATGAGAATAAGGCTCTTTTAAAGGATAAGGAGTTTATAAAAACGATAGCTCTAAAAGTAATAGATTGTTTCCTAAACAAAAACTATACATCTGCAACCATAGGTCATATTTTAAAGGCCCAGTACAACATAAAAATTAAGTATATTTGTAGACATTTTCCTTTCCTGAATCAGAAAGAAGAACAAAAAGAAAGATTAAGTTCTCTAAATACGAAGAGAAACTTACATCTTTCAAGAAACAGAAAAGATCATTGTGTAAAAAGAGCATTGGTCAGATCAAAAATTAAGTACGCTAAATTAGTATTAGACAAATAATCAGTACATCTAGACGCGGGGATTTTCTAATTGATGTAGTAGAATGAATTGTATATTCTGTAGTGAAAGTATTAGGAGCAAGGATGTTCTAAAAAATACCGCTTTAGAGAACAGTGAATACTATATGATAGAGGATATTTTCCCATCTGCAGAAAAGCACTACCTGGTAATCCCTTATAAACATCATGATGATTACGTTAAATGCGATGCTACGGTTCTAGCCGGAGCCTACAATTTAGCAATTTCGTTTGCAGAGATGGACCCTTTAAGAAGATTAAGGGAAAATTATAGTATAAAATTTAACTATACTACCGATGAACAGACGCAGAGGATCCTCTCTGAACCCGTACAATTACCAGGGAAGAGCCTAGTCTCCGGAAGCGTGAATGAGATGAATGCCGAGGACTCTATTAGATTACCGGTGGTCCATTACTATACAGAGGACTGTAGACAAAAAATTCGTCACGCCCATTTACACCTAATGATGGGGTGTGCTAGAAAGTGGAACTATATAGAGGAATAAAACTTTTTCCGTTGTGGGCCCTAGCTTAAATTATTTTTCTTTCTTGAGATCATAAGGGAATCCTAATTTTAGAAATCCCTCTAATCTAAGAATCGTAATAGTCTAAAGATTCGTGAGTCTATATAGAAGCCGAATAACAGGGGTAATTTATTTACCATTATAATAGCTCCAGCGAATAAAGATAAGCCAAAAACGTTTCCTATGGATAGATCAAACATTTTACATCCGAAAAGTAACCGTGGGGAACAACTACGTTGGTGATACGAACTGAAAGATTCTGACGGGACATCTGTTGATAGGATTTATTGTAATGGAACTTCTGTTTGATCATCTGGGGTAGGGTCATGTTAGATGTCATGATTGCAAGTGGGTTATCGATCTTCTTATGACCTCCACCCTTTGAAGGCAGCATTACAGGAGATCCATCGAGGAGTTGAAGAATTGTATCATAGGCGTAACTTGCCTTTCAATTCAGTGCCCCCGGGATCCAAAGGTGCAATAACAGGGCGGGGCAACTATAATTACTTTTCTTATTATTTTAGGTGATATGGTTTATAAGAAAAAAGGGGTCTATTCTGCGCAGAAATTGAGGAAGAAGCGTTCACGAGAATTAAGTGTACCAAAGGATTTAAAAATAGTAAAGAGAGTTACCAGTACGATCAATGTTTTCAATAATGAACAGATCCTCAGAGCAGAAAAACGTTTT
>Ga0114995_10001949_pt1 | contig 14351 bp, 11 predicted proteins | sample ArcticOcean_MG_C_11_FD_87038 | JGI IMG/M metagenome (GOLD analysis project Ga0114995, IMG submission 87038) | Marine microbial communities from western Arctic Ocean - ArcticOcean_MG_CB2_154 | ecosystem: Environmental > Aquatic > Marine > Oceanic | place: Arctic Ocean: Canada Basin | collected... | reverse complement strand
GGGAAGGGGTGGGTGTCAGCTGCTGCATCCATGTACACCCTGCTATATGCCTAGCTTTACGGAATTGTTGTGGAAAGGCCTAGGGCTAGCCTACGTTATCCTTGCCGGAGACTAAACGTGATACGCTGGTTAGTTCTCAGCTTATCTGGCTGTGGCCTTTGGAGTGTTTTGTAGAGCATACGTTAGCTGGATATTTTGGCGAATACATACAAACTTACTAAGATAACAGTCAAAAGCAACTTAGGTATCTCACTATCAAGACATGCAATAATCGTTAACTAACAGCTAGCGTTTTTGGTGTCCTTACAAAAATGTCTATGGTAACGTCTATGGTAATATAGATTATTTGATATAAGAATTTCTATCATGCGCAAGACAATTGCTATCGTTTTAATGTTCTTTTGTGGTTATATATCGGCTGCAGAGCACAGTATTTTAACCCTGAAACTAGGTGATAAAGTGATCAATTTGAGCTATGAGGATATGCTTGAATTCACCCCTTTAGAGCACACTATGAGTAATATCTGGAGAGAAAAAAAACCACTTATACTGGTGTAAAGTTGTCTGGTATCCTCGAAAAATACAAGATAACGAATGAATGGCTGCAGATGACCGCTCTCAATGAATACAGCATAAAAGTGCCTATAGTTGATGCTGACAAGGGGGCTTTTATAGCCTATCTTAATTGATGGAAAACAGATCAAAATACGTGATAAGGGGCCATTATGGCTTCTTTACCCTTTCAACGAAAACAAGGCCCTGGATATTGATATGTATCACAACCAGTCTATTTGGCAATTAAAAGTAATTGAGGGCCTTTAAGTGAGAAAATCGTGGCGAATATTTGCTCTAGGGTTGATCGCGATTATAGTCTTGATCGCGACGCTGTACACGGTCAGTTCTCTGCAACATCAGTTTAAGAGCGTTAGGTATAATCGTATTGGAGAAACCTGGTGGGTGGCAAGTCAGTTTTATCGGGAAACAGTAAATCTTCAAAGACTTATAGATAGTTACGTCATCCGGCCCGAAGACGACAACAGGCATGAGGTAATAACTCGATTTGAAATCCTTTGGAGCCGGACAGATCTTGTACTTGACAGTGCCACTAGTCAATCAACTAGGGCTGTACCTGTTAGCTTGCCTCTGGTATTTTCGGCACAAAACATAAAAGCATTCCTAGCTGAAGAAAAGAGTAGCTTTTACGACTTAAATCAGCAGAAAGCCGTCATATTAGCCCAGCAATTATCGCTGTTGCATCCAGGTATGTCTAAAGCCCTGCAAACGCAATTTGGTGCGCTAACGCGAGCTGAACAGGTGGCGGAAAAGAACTTAAAGAATTTTTTAGTTCAAGTCCTAGCGTTGTTAATCCTCATTTCAATATTAGTGGCAGTCTACACGCTATTATTCATCATCGAGCTTAAAAACAACAAGAAACTGACCGTCGTTGCTCAGCAGGCCAATAGGAGTAAATCACAATTCCTCGCCGCTATGAGTCACGAACTTCGGACGCCGATGGCGGGGGTAATCGGCATGTCAGATGTGCTCATTGATTCAGACTTGTCCCCCCAACAGTTGAATTGGGCAACCAGCATTAAGTTGTCAGGCAACAACTTAATGTCGGTCCTCAATAAAATTCTTGATCAATCCAAGCTTGAAGCAGGAATGGTTGAAACTGCGCCCTTGGACTTTCACCTTCGCTCTTTTGTCTACGATCAGGTCCACCTGTTTGACCCAAGTTTAGCCTTGAAAGGCTTGACCCTAAACTTCCAATTAGATGACGCTTTACCAGACGCTGTTTATGCAGACTCCTTACGGATCGGTCAAGTGTTGTCCAATTTTATCAGCAATGCGTTGAAGTTCACTAGCACTGGCCACATTGAGGTTACTGTTAAAATGGAGCCAAGTGGCCAGGATCAATTACAACTTCGGTTTACTGTGACTGATAGCGGCATAGGGTTGACTGAAGAGGAAAAAAATAAAATCTTCAACGCTTTCACCCAAGCCGACAGTTCAATCTCCAGAACTTATGGTGGGTCGGGATTGGGGCTGTCGATTTCCAAGCAGCTGGTAGAATTGATGGGGGGTGAAATTGGTGTTGATAGCACAAAGGACATAGGTTCTTCGTTTTGGTTTACAGTTTGCTGCCAGCCTGCAAAAGGAGCAGTGGTAGCAACGGATAGTCGCGTCGCCGTAGATCGGTGGGTGGCGTCTAGGCCTTTGAAGATACTAGTCGCTGAAGATAATGAAATTAATCAATATTTGATACAGCGCATTTTAAATAATCTAGGCCACTCTGTTGAAATTGCGAAGGATGGTCAGTGTACGATCGATCTTTTTAACTCAGGTGACTTTGACATTATATTGATGGATATTCGCATGCCACTCATGGACGGAGTAGAGGCAACAGCGGCTATTCGAGCAATGGATAGGGATAGCCCCAAATCCAATATCCCGATCATCGCCCTGACTGCCGATGCCTCAACACACCATATTACTAAATATCGCAAAGTGGGCATGAACGATGTCTGCCTTAAACCCATAGAATTAGCGCTGCTGCTAACATCGATTAATAACGTGTTAGGTGAAGAAATCCATACGCCAATGCCTCATGTAAGTGCACCAGAGGCGAGTCAACAGCGAGTTGATCCTTCTACTAGTATTGAAGAACAGGGTGAAATAGAGCGCTTTGACCAAGTTCTGTTGCGGGTTGCGAGTATCGTTGATCAAATGGTAGAACAGAACAAAGGCATTGAGAATCCTTCAGCTCTTCGCGCAGCCCTTGGCGAAGATGAGTTTAAAATATTGTTGACAATGTATGAGGATGATTTAGAGGCACAATGTGACGATTTTATAAACGTGATTTCTGATTTATCGAATAAGCCAAAAGACAGCGTGTTAAAATCAAAGGCCATAGAGTTAACTCATATTATTAAAGGAGCTGGAGGTCAATTTGGCTACCCTCTGATTACGACCATATCCACCAGTGCAGATCAAATATTTAACAATAAAGAAGACCTCACACCCGACAAAATTGAGGTATTGAATTATCAGGCAAAAGCGCTAAAGTTGGTGTCGAGAAAAAAAATGGTCGGGGACGATGATAAAGCGAGCCAAATACTACTGCACGGATTGGAGAACTTAAGTCGACAATTAACCTGAAATCTGCCTGTCCTAAATTGAGGTTTAAGAGGCAGTTCTGTCGTAAATATTGGAAAAGTCTCAAGTATCGATGGTTCGATTAGGTAGGTCTATTGTCCCTTCACCTTGATGTAGGCCTCATCCACCCTCCAAGAACCAGCAACAGATTGTTTGCGTTTATTGGCTTCGTCAGCAATGAGTTGCGAATAGCGCACTAGCCATCGGTCAAGCGTCGCGTGATCTACTAAAACGCCACGCTCTGCCATGAAGTCTTTAAGGTCGTGGTATGAAACGCTATACCTTGCGTAAAAAAATACAGGGTAAAGTATTACTTCACAAGGATAGTGCTCTCCTTTGAAACCGATTATTGTGGCTTCCTAAACATCTAAAATTAGATCATCCCTTAATCTGCGTATTTATGCCACAGAACCAATAATAGCATGAGCAAGGGCAAGCAAGACTCCATAAATACCAAGTTTTCTGCGCCAAGGAATAGCAGAACGGGCCTTTTTTGATATACGAGACAGTGGCCCAATCATCATGGATAATGCAATCAGTATGAAGTTCATGTCACCGACCGTTCTATTCCAGCGGTGCATTTACGACCAATTCGGGCGTGATTACCGTACGAACAACAGCCAACTCTTTTTGTCCGTTTGAACGCCTTGTTAGGTGCGAATCAATTATTATTGATATTTAGCTGACGTAATGAACTCGCCAAATGTTTCACACCACACTATGACAGTATTGTACCTGGGTAGGTAAATATCTTGTGGTACTTTAACTGCAAAATTTTCAAAGGTCTTAACATCACCCACAAGAACCATGTCAGTTTTCAACCGATTAAAATCAATCTCAGTTTCTACGAATTCAGTTGACAGATAAAGCTTATAATCAGGGCCTGGTGCAAGGTTACCCATTAATGTAATAAACTCAGGGCCAATTGATACCAGACCTTCACCCCAGTGAAACGAATCACTATCTTTGAGGTCTTTTTTGAAAGTGGCTGAATACTGCGCGTGAGAAGATATTTTTGTTACTTCAGCCACCGTTAGTGGTATAGGTGCAATAAGAATAGGAAGTATATAGATTCCTAGCGCAACCCCAAATGCCCCCACAGATAAGTGAGTAAACATAAGTGTTATAATTTTTTTAAATTTCATAGAACTACCAATTTGAATGCCACCTAACGCCTTGCTATAGTGCAATTTGTTATGATTGACGATAAATAATAAACATCCCCGCCACAAAGGACAGAGTATTTAGAGGAGTTCACTCGCTTAACATTGTTTAGCATTCTTTTATTCTCCGCAAGCGCCGGGAAATAAAGCCCTGAGAGATTCAGACTTAGCGAGAGACCCTCCGACGCCGTTAAGTGCGGCCTACATAAACGCCCACAGTGGTGATCGTCACGCAGACCCTATTAGCCATCAGCGTGCATTCCCCGATGGTCGCGTAGGATCTCATTCAGCGTTAGCACGACCCCACATTGGCACACAATTAATAGCTATCGCAGCACAGGCTATTGTCGATAAACTCAATGACTTAACGGACACAAACGCAAACCCCATCCACACCGAGGCTGAGGCTTTAAAAAAACCACAATAGTTATTACTATGCAGTATAAGTATAGATTTATGAATTCAAACCACACATAATTTGACTAGTTTGGTTATTTTTATGCATATTTATTTAAGAAGATTATAGCTCAAACTCAGCGATTGAAACCATAAGCCACACGGTGCCTATTTCATTAAATTGTAACCAATTGGAGTGTCTATTAAACTGGGTGTGTATCAGGGTAGGTAACTCCTGTATATTCTTGAGCTTCATGCCAAAGTCTATTTGCTATTTCATTATCCAGAGCAGCATCATCAATTATGGCCAATGCAGGAAACCCACCCATCTCATTTTGACCATCAGGCCCATAGTAATCTCCTGGTTGCACATCAACTTTTGTTGCTGCTACGATCGCAGATAAGCTCCCCTGCCAGGCATCCATAAAAACCATACCCTCTATCATTTTTGGATCAAGATGTCTTTGTAAATCAGTTTTAGTAAACCCTGGGTGGCAGGCCACAGAAAGGATAGAGTCCTTGTTAGCATTAATTTTCTTACCTAACTCTAGTGCAAAGATAATATTTGCCAATTTGCTTTGATAATATTCTCTTCTCGCATCGTATGGCTTCTCAATTTTAAAGTTATTAAAATCAATTGATGCGCCTCTGTGAGCGAGACTGCTTAGCGTCACGACTCTAGAGTTCGATGTGCTATTGAGCAAACCGTAAAGCAATCCTGTTAATGCAAAATGGCTTAAAAAATTAACACCAAACTGCAGTTCAAAACGATCCTCAGTTTTTGACTCTGGTGTCATCATAACGCCAGCATTATTTACCAGAATATCTAATCGAGTATGTTTACTCTTAATATATTCAGAAAAACTTCTCACTGATTTCAAACTTGCCAAATCTACAACGCCTGCTTCGACAGTTCCAGATATATTTTCTTTCTCAATTAGTTTGATGGCTGTGTTTATTTTATCTTCATTTCTGCCAGCCATAATCACATCTGCACCAGCACTTGCCAAGGCAAGTGCTGTATAAAAACCGATCCCAGAATTGGCCCCAGTTATCAATACGGTTTTACCTTTTTGACTGTCCAAATTATTGGTTATCCAATCCTTAAATTGTATATTCACACTTGATTTCCTCTCATTTTTAAGACCGATAATAGTACATTTATGAAGCCTATCAGCACTCATAATAATTATTAGCGGGTCGCTATATTATTTTTTCTTATAAAAATATTTGCTCACAACGTGCTGAAAGTTTAGTTTTTTCTGCAAATTACTCACACAGTTACAAAAAGAGCGGTTTTGGCTCCTTATTTTTCATGAACCCTCTGTGAATGAAGATCGGTTTTAAGTGGAACTTTCTCATCAACTTTACGATGGAGATTCACATGAAAAAAACACAATTTACAGACAGTAAGATATTGCTGATCATCATGCAAGGTGAAATCAAGTGCTTATACCTGAATTATTCCGTGAACATGGCATGTTGATATATCGATGATATTTATCGTAATTTAATAATTTATATTTTCAGAGTTTGCATTCAAACCTTGTAGGTTTTTAAGCCATCATCGGTTATTCTTTAATGCCATGGATGCACTAGGATGCCATATTAAGTAATTAGCACGATGTTGAGAGAGGATCGAGAATGAAGAAAAACGTATCATTAAGCCGACGCAATTTGTTAATACTTGCATCAAGTTTTATAGTTGCTGCTCCGTTGGCTGCCTTAGCAGACGGCATTTTCCCTGATATACACGTAGTGAAAAACCCACAGTGTGGTTGCTGCAATGCATGGATCGAAACTTTACAAGACAAAGGCTTCAATGTTACTACTGAAAATCGCTCTGGTAGTTTTTTAACTGAATTTAAGATTCAGAGTGGCATTCCTAAAAATATGATGTCCTGTCATACCGCTATAATTGATGGATACTTCATCGAAGGGCACGTCCACGCCAGCGACATAAAACGCCTCATTTCAGACCACCCTGATGCTTTAGGATTAGCCGTGCCAGCAATGCCTTATGGCTCGCCCGGTATGGGGCCTGAAGATGGGCGTGAAGCATACGATGTGTATATTATCAGCGCTGACGGCACAGCAGATGTTTTTCAACATTACCCTCAAGCAGCAATGTCTGTTTAAGAGTCACCTACTCACCGTCTAATGCCTCATTTACTAAGCTATACCCTGAGGCACACCTCACTTTGCGCGGCCCAGGCATCTGTGCAAAGTATCTATAACCAGCGTGAATAGACGCTCTCAGACAAGTACTTTAAACCTCTATGAGCCCACTGCCTCGACCTTGAATGTGAGTTTCAAGGCCCTCTTTGAATGCTACCCAAGGCAAGGCTTTTTAACCCCATAAGCCATCACTCACATGCAGCGAACGCCTTTTTAAAATAGTGCCAGCAGGGACAAATTGCTTACGCGAAACTCCTTCTACAAACATCACCACTGGAGTTCCATATTTACTTCAAAATCAGTTTGTCTTTGCATGGCCATGTGCAGCATTAGTGTCAAAAAATCTTATACACCATCACCCGAGTATCTTAAATCTCCTGCATTAAAAACGGCATACGTGCCTGATGCACTGCCTCTTAGGTGCTGACACCACATAAAGCCAAATTCACTGTACCACTGCACATCACGAGATTCGCAAGTAACCTAATATGTTGAGTGTTACTGGTTTCTTAAAAAAGAACGCGATGATGTTGCTAACGTCGGTGCTACCCATCTTACTCAGCATGTATTTTTTGGTATTCACTTCCCCAACGGCATAACATATCAAGTGCTGGATTGAGTTTGTGTGCTAGTTCAGTTGATGTGTATTCAACCTTTGGCGGCACTTGGGCGTAAACCTTTCGAATTACTAGTTTGTTTTTTTCAAGTTCACGCAACTGTTGGCTAAGCATTTTTTGAGTGATTTTGGGAATGTTTTTTTTGAGCTCTCCAAATCTCAAAGTCTTGCCACGCAATTGGTAGAGAATAATGACTTTCCATTTCCCACCAATGACTTCGAGCGCAGAAGTCAACGGGCACTGGTTCAAACCTGATGCTTTTTTGGTCGAAATACTTTCTTCAAAATTATTTTTTTGTCTATAAGCCTTTAAACTCGGCATTAGGCACTCCCAGGTAACTTAATACCAAAACTGTGCGTACTTGCACAGGGCATATGAAATATTTATAGTTACAAAAGTATACTATAACCTGGAAAGATACTGGAGCTTGATTTACAGTTATCGACATACAGCTTTTAACTCGAATTATCACACTTAAGGAACCATAAAAATGCAGTTACAACCCATAGAGCTCATCAGTTTTAATCTTTGTCCATTCGTGCAGCGCTCGGTCATCACACTATTAAAGAAACACATCGAGTTCAAGATCACTTATATAGATCTAGCCAACCCACCTGAGTGGTTCCTAGATATTTCACCCTTGGGGAAAGTGCCTGTCGTACGTTATGGCGGTGAAATATTGTTTGAATCGGCGGTAATCAATGAATTTTTGGATGAAATCACGCCTGACCCAATTATGCCCACTGAGCCTCTGGATAGAGCCAAAGACAGAGCTTGGATCGAATATTCGAGCCAACTAATTGGCGGCCAGTATTTATTGTCGGTTGCCGATAATAGTGCTGACTTTGAAAAACATCGTGAATCGTTGATCAGTAAATTGCACCGCTTGGAAGACACCATCTCAGGCAATGGTTATTTTAATGGAGGTAGATTTAGCCTGGTCGATACTGCGCTTGCGCCACTCTTCACCCGCTTAGACATTATGGCCCGTTCATTTAACAAAGACTTGATCTCTAGCTTTCCGAAATTGAATGCACTGAGCCAACGACTGTTAGCGCTTGAGTTTGTTCAAAAATCGGTCGTTGATAGTTTTGAGGAAATCTACGTTGAGTACTTGAAAAATAATAATAGTTTTCTTGCTGCTTAAGGCTCAGAACCACTATTATTAAGCCTAACAAGTAAGCGTAGTATTTATGCGACAGAACCAAAAAAGACATCAAACGATGTCTTTTTTCAAAAAATTACTGGTCGGCCCGGCAGGATTTGAAAAAAATATAATAAGCCATTGTATTTTATAAATAAAGTTTTTCTAATTAAACAAAAACACCGCCATAAATACCGCCAATTATTTTCTATATATAGCTACCTTTACTGATTAAATACCCAGAATTAAATATCCAAACCTTTAGTCTGCCGCAATAAAAATCATTACCACGCAACGCTCTTGCCACTCCAAAGTTGCTGTATTTTCGTGTAACTTGCTGATTTACTTATTTAATAGTTTAATTATTAGCATTTAAGCCACTCTAATGGCGCCTCAAACGGGAGTGTTTACCCAACAAGCCTCACAATGGGTGGTGCCACAAAGTACTGAGGATGGCCCGCACTATACCAGACCTAGAAACGGCTAAAACCATCCAAAAACACCATTTTTTAGAAGCTATAAGTTACCGGAGACTAGATATGCTCAGCATGGAGAGTGAACACATATAACTATGCTAGTTTGTAGTTCGATCGTGTTTTTGAGTGCATGGGCACAAAAAGCCCTTAAAGCTATTAGCTAATAGAGCAGCAAGGACATTTTTCAGTCTCAATAGTTACACTTGAAACGCCAACCATAAACTATCTGTAATGAGCCCTTTATAGGGTGTACTGTAACAAGTTTAGGTCAGTTTGTTTGCATATCAGACGATACGTCTATTTTTTCCCATGTGTTATCAGATGTAAACTTAAAACTTCCTCTAAATGTCATTTGCGGCCATCTAGAAGGTTCAATAATACTAAGAAACAACTTATCGTTGTTAATGTATAAACTGTAGACTTTGCCCACTACAGGGATAAAGCTGTATGACGCGTTATAAACTTGCTGTGTGTCTTCTGCAAGCTTAACAAGCTTAAAGTATTCTTCTTTTAGTTCATCAAACTTTGTTTCAAAGTAATGTGTAGCCGTAATGCCACGCTCTTTTTTGTGCTGAAGTACATCAGGAATGGTAAACGCAGGTGCCCCAATGTTTGTTGGATACGGCAGTGTGGCTGCGAAGTCTGTTACGTTGTCTGGCTTCTTCATTCATTATCTCGTTTTAACAAATACGCTAGGTATTGATCGTTAGTATAAGCCAAATCCAATGGAGACATTTACTCGTTTGCATGCCTGTTTTGTTTTGTAGCACATGTTTAACGAGGCCACGGCGCAAATTTGTCGTGGTCACATGTTCAAATTGGCAATTAAGAACATTAATTGTGGTCCATAACTCATTGGATCCATATGATGCGCACCTAGTTTAATAGACACTCTAATTGGTTACAATGTAACGCAATAGGAGGCCAACAATGACAGCGAACGATACACCCAAAACCGTAACAGTCTACGCAGCTAAATTGGCCTGCTGCAACAATTGTGCTTTCTAAAGATGCAGCTGTTAGATTACATCCAGTAGCCTATCTGTATGGAGTGGTACAGTGATTTTGAAACGATAGCAGGCGTAGGTCTTGAGTCAGTATTAGGTCTTAAGCGAAGCTAGCACTAAGGTTACAGTGCTATTCATACTTAGCCTGCGAGGCGATATAAGGGCCTATGAGGAGCCTTTAGGTTAGGCTTGGACACACAGGATGGCTTGAAGTTAGAGACCTCCAGCTACCCGATTAAGGCTATACTGCAAGCGTTATGAACTATTGATGCGCAATGTATTTTTCTTGGCTTGCCATTCTCCCACATTGCCAGTTTAAGCAAGCTCAATAACCCTCAGCCAGCTTTAGAGCTTTCCCCAAAGGTCTTTGATCTGATCGGGTAATTCCACGGGATCAAACGGCTTTGTAATCACCCCTATCGCACCAGCAGCAGTGAACGCTTCAAGTTCGGATGGCTTTACTTGTGAGGTCATAAATATCACCGGAATATTTGCGGTGTCTGGTGACTTTTGTAGTTCCTGTAACACTTCCAAACCACTCATACGTGGCATCATTGCGTCTAGCAGGATAAGCTCTGGCTTAAACTGCAACACTGTCGCTAATGCATCCGCACCGGAGCTACATTGTTCAATTGTAAAGCCTCCAACAACCTCAAGAACCATCTTCGATACCTCAAGAATGTCCAGATCATCATCAACATGAAGTATTCTATTTAAAGCGGTCATCGTGAGTTACCCTTTATTCTCTGGTTTGCTTGGTAAATCGAAATAAAACGTTGAACCAACCCCTATCTCTGATACGAAGTCTAACGTGCCGCCGTGCCCCTCAACTAGAACCTTGGAGATATTCAAGCCCAGTCCTGTACCGCCTTTGCTACGCTGATCTGATGAATTCGCCTGCGTGAAGCGATCAAATATTGTTGCTTGTGCTACTACTGGAATGCCATCACCGTAATCTTGGACGGATATGCGGATATTACCGTTCTTGCGAGTGGTAGATACCACCACCTTACTACTGTTGCTGGAAAACTTTGCGGCATTAGACAACAAGTTAGCCATAACCTGCATGAGGCGGTTTTTGTCCGCGTCAATGACCATTGGTTCATCGCCGAACTCGCAACTAAACTCTACACCATACTTGTGGCCATATTCTTCAGTCGCCTCGACAGCGCCCAAAATCAGCTTATTGGCACTCATGGGATTTAGATGAAACTCCATTCCACCCGCTGCGATTTTCTCTATATCGAGAATGTCATTAATCAGGAGTTCCAACCTGTTACTATTATCGTAAGCAATTTTGGCCATTGGACGAAGCTTTTCAGGGGCGGCGTGAAACGCATCGGCATTGATAAGGCCAAGGACCCCTTTGATTGATGTCAGTGGTGTACGCAATTCGTGGCTGATGGTTGAGATAAACTCTGATTTGGCCTTATCAATAGCTCTACGTTGGGAGATATCGCGCACAATTTCTATGAAGTGCGATGGCTCCCCTTCAGTGCGGATGATTTGTGCAAGGATTTCGACAGGCACTAGCTCCCCTTTATGGCCAAGATGTTCTGTCTCATATGTAATGGCCTTTATTTCTCCAGTATACAGCCCAGAGTATCGCGCTTTAAACTCCTGTATATCGAAACCATCAAAAAGTTCCTTCGGGGTGTGACCAATATAGTCTTCTTCTTTTAACCCAGAAAACTTCCGCGCAGCTTTGTTAACATAGGAATATTCCAGCGTATCTATATCAAATATATAGACTGGCTCTTCAATACTATCGAGCGTTGCATTGAGCTTCGTGAGTTGAAGGTCACGCATCTTCATAATTTCTATTTTAGATTCCCTTAACTCCTTATTCTGAAGCTCAAGTTCTATCTGACGCGTTTCCAATTCATGTGTCTGCGCCTGCACCTCTGGTTCCAATTTCGCTTCGTAACGACTGCTAACGCGTTTTAAGAGAACCAATTCTTCAGCACGCCGGACAACGTGAACGAGACGCTCAAGATCAACTGGTTTTACGAGAAAATCCATTACGCCAAGCCTCAATGCATCAATGGCTTCGTTTACACCGCCATGCCCCGTCAGAATAATAAACTCCAGGTGGCGGTCTTTATCGATTTCAGCAAGAGTAGTATTTATCATTTCTAAGCCAGATTTACCAGGCATGAGAATATCGCTGAGAACAATGGAAATTTCTTTATCGCGGCGTAATAGGTCGGTACCTTGGTGCCCGTTGGCGGCTTCAACACACTCGTATCCCTCTTCTGTTAGGCATTCAACGAGTTCTGCCCTGATCGCACCTTCATCTTCTGCAATAAGAATTTTTGTGGTCATTATTATGTTTCCTTGTTTTCCAAAACCGTCACTACAGTATCTAGAAGATCATAAATGTTTAGCGGTTTTCTTAAAAAGGAGTAACTTCCTATATCAAACCCGTTACTTTCCATTATGGGGCTGCCATATCCTGACACTACGATGAATTTTATTGCCCAAGAAGTGCGTCGATCTCTTCGGGCGTTAATAAATCGACTATGTAGAATGGTTCTTCGGTACTTTCAAGCATTGCATTGAGCTTCGTGTGTTGAAGGTCACGCATCTTCATGATTTCGATTTTAGATTCCCTTAACTGCTCACTCTTAAGCTCAAGTTCTATCTGACGCACTTCCAATTCATGTGTCTGTGCCTGTACCTTTGCTTTCAATTTCGCATCATAACGACTCCTAACGCGTTTCAAGAGAGCCAATTGTTCAGCACGTTGGACAACGTGAACGAGATGATCAAGATCAACTGGTTTTACGAGAAAATCCATTACGCCAAGCCTCAATGCAGCAATAGTTTCGTTTACACCGCCATGCCCCGTCAGAATAATAAACTCCAGGTGGCGTTCTTTATCGATTTCAGTAAGAGCGATTTTTATCATTTCTAAGCCAGATTTACCAGGCATGAGAATATCGCTTAGAACAATGGAAATTTCTTTATCGCGGCGCAATAGGTCGAGCCCTTCTTCCCCGTTGGCGGCTTCAACACACTCGAATCCCTCATCTGTCAGGCATTCAACGAGTTCTTTCCTGCTCACACCTTCATCTTCCGCAATAAGAATTTTTGTGGTCATTATTATGTTTCCTTGTTTTTCAAAACCGCCGCTACAGTATCCAGAAGATCATAAATGTTAAGCGGTTTCCTTAAGAAGGGGTAACTCCCTACATCAACCCCGTTACTTTCAATTATGGGGCTGCCATGTCCTGACATTACAATGAATTTTATTTGTTGGCCGAACTCTTTTTCAACGGCTGCTATCAAATCAGCCCCTGTTTTTTTGGGCATTTTCAGATCAGTAATGATTATATGTATATCTTTTGTGTTTTTTACTAAGGCAAGCGTATCGTCAACATTACTCGCAACAAGGCATTCATACCCTTCATCAGTTAACGTTTCATACATCTCTTCAGCAATGAAAAGTTCGTCGTCAACAATTATAATTTTCACCGGCATCATTTAACTCATCCCATAAAATCGATATTAAGTAACAACAGGAAGGGTGATTGTGAACCGAGCGCCACCTTTAATATTTTCCGCAACAATAGCTCCGTTCATTTCACGGATTATACCGTAACTCACTGACAATCCCAGACCTGTTCCCTTGCCCATTTCCTTAGTCGTGTAGAAAGGCTCAAAAATACGGGGAAGAACTTTTTCAGGAATGCCCCCGCCCGTATCCTGTAATGTGACATGAACACCATTTTCGTCTTCAAAGACCCGCAAGGTAATCTTCGTTTTTCCATCTATTTCAGACATGGAATCCCTGGCATTCGTGAGTAAATTCAAAACAACCTGTTCTATTTGGATGATATGACCCAAAACTGAGGAACAGTCTTCCGGGAACTCGGTCACGACCTCAATACCAGCCAATCGCAATTGTTCTCCCATCAAATCGAGGGCGTTTGTGACTGCTACTCGAGGGTCAATTGATCCAGGCTTTTCTTCTGCCTTTCGCCCGAACATCCTCATGTGATCGATAATTGCCGCAGCACGGGCTGTCTGGTCCTCAATACGCTCCAGTTTATCGTTCAGATATTCCGAGTCAGCAATGCCTTTAGAAATCTTGCGGCGACTGTTTCCTGCAGCCATACGGATGACATTCAGGGGCTGGTTGAGTTCATGTGCAACCGATGTCGCCATTTCACCAAGTGTGGCTAGCTTGGATGACTGTATAACCTGAGCTT
>Ga0114995_10001947_pt1 | contig 14362 bp, 14 predicted proteins | sample ArcticOcean_MG_C_11_FD_87038 | JGI IMG/M metagenome (GOLD analysis project Ga0114995, IMG submission 87038) | Marine microbial communities from western Arctic Ocean - ArcticOcean_MG_CB2_154 | ecosystem: Environmental > Aquatic > Marine > Oceanic | place: Arctic Ocean: Canada Basin | collected... | reverse complement strand
TGGTACTGGCCCAATCCACATGATTTGCACGAGGATTGATGCACACTGTCTTGGAACTGGCCCGGTTGACAAGTAAGGGCGCAATAACACTGGTAATCAATACTGCAGCCTTTCGTGGTTGTGTTTTTTGTGTTGAAGAACGTTTCCCCTGTCATCCGCATATTGAAACACCCGTACGGAGCACCATCTGAGTGTATCGTTCTTGTGGCAGGACAGGTCTCACTTACCCTACTTTCCCGACCATCATTGTCGCCACATTTGCCCCCTTGTATAGAATTGTACACAAGCTCTTGAGTCGCTGCCTTTGCACTGCTGATTAAAAGAATGATGTATAAAATAAAAATCATCGTTTGTGTTTGTGTTATTTACGTGTTTATATACTACTATTTTGTTAATGTTACATTTGCACAAACTGCTACAAACCGTGGCTGAAAGACTACTGTGTTGGAAGTGGTGAGTCGAGTTTTGTAAGAGTTTACTATAAAACTGATTTAAATTTGTGGAAATGTCTCACAATTTTAACTACAGTGGACCACCACCAACCAACAGAGATACCTATGTACTCGAAAGTGACATGCTGTACGCCGAATACATTCAAGAATACCTGGGCCGACAAACGACACATTTCAAAACACCCGAGGTACAAAATATTATTCAAACCGCCATGATGGACATGTTTGCTCAAATCAACGAGGTTTCTGCGCGCGCACCAATCAGGCGTTGAGCATATATAAACCAACAAATCTGAAGCATTCATGTCTATTTTTTTTCTGCAGGACAGTGTGGAATTGCTTAAACTCGAACCTTGTGAGTTTCGGCGGATTTACACCATTGGCGACGACCAGGAACTGAAATATTCACACTCGGACATTGTCGTTGCTCTGGAGAATGGCGAGCGCGCCATGGTTGAAATTACTCAGGGCATGCTCAACAACGGCACTTACATTGTGCGAACCTACCCGACGGACATCACCTTTGATTTGCGTTTGACCAAATCGGGCGCCGCCTGCATAAACTGGCTCAAAAAAATTATATTTATGACTTTCCCAGATTTGCCAACCAAAGACATTTATTGTCAGGAAATTATTCGGCCAACAGGTTTTTAAATGTATAAAAGGCGGAGGTCGTTCCAAAAATGCCCGAGTTTGTTCAACATATTAAAGCACCGATTTCCGCAATTGCAAACGATATTGTCCGAGTCGAATGCGAAAAAACTGGCACGGTCTATTGGAAACATCTTCGCACTGGTGAATGTGCATGGACGGACATCTGGTCAAATCCAACACAATTGACACACACACCTATTTGAACAATACAACCTCAAACATATGAAACATAAAAAACTACTTTTCTTTTACTTTTTATTAGGCTTTTGTTTTCAATTTCCATCCATTGCCATGCGGTACTGGATGATGGCGTGGGTCACTCCCGCACAAATGGCAGCTATATTTGGCATTGTGAGTATACCGTGGTGCCTCAAACCACTGTACGGATTTGTCTCGGATTCGTACCCCATCATGGGCTACCGGCGCCGACCCTACATGATACTGGGCGCTTTCCTGTCCGCTTTCATGTGGATACTGTTGCCCTTCTGCCCACGCGATGAATTTGTAGTAACATTGGTCATGACCGCTTCTTCCATGGGATTGTGCGTGGCGGATGTCATGGCGGACTCGTTGTTGGTGGAAATTGCCCGAACGGAAACAGAAAACAACAAAGGGATTGTCCAATCGTACTCTTGGATGCTTCGCTTTGCAGGCGGTCTGGCCGCCTCTGTCGGTGGTGCTCTGGCCTACGACACTATGGGATATGTCCAAGTATTTCATCTCAATTCAATGATACCAATATGCATTGCGATGTTAGCCTCTTTCATCGAAGAAGGCGACTGTCAAAGAACGAATTGGCGGACGACCGCCACAAAATTGTCGACGGCCGTCAGAAAACCCAACATTTACCGTCCTGCCCTGTTTCTGTTTCTAATCTGTGTCACACCCGGATACGGCAGTGTCATGACCTTTTTTTACGAGCGCGAACTGAAATTCACGCCGGACGAATTTGGTACTTTGGACGTACTGGGGCACGTAGTGGCCATTGTTGGAACATTCATTTACAAAAAATGGTTGAGGGACATTTCGTTTCGGAAAATTTTTGGAGTAGCCATCGCAACGTCCTTTGTATTAGAAAACACTCTACTACTGTTGGTACTGCACACAAATCGCACCGTGGGGATACCAGATTTTATCTTTGCACTCATTGAACGAATTGTCATTACATTGGTCGGACAATTTGTGACAATGCCGATGGTAGTCCTTGGAGCACGAATATGTCCAGTGGGGGTGGAAGGCACTTTGTACGCGCTACTGATGTCCATCACAAACATTGGAGGTGTAGTCTCCTCGGAATGGGGGTCCTTGTTGACTACCATGTTTGGAGTCTCGTCGACAAACTTTAACAACCTGTGGAAACTGATGTTGGTGTGCCACGCGTTTGACATCATACCATTGTTTATGCTGCGCCTAGTACCGCCGATATCGTAAATCGTATCCTTGACAAGACCGCTGACCATCGTCGTACGCTTGCTGCAACTGCTTTGACACTACAGACAACTGTCTGTCCGCCCACTGCCGAAGATTGAAATAATTGTGTCGGACCTCGGCCAACTCGTTTTGAACACTGGTAAGTCGGCCTTGCAAATTAGATACCAATACTTTGAACGCGGGGTCGTGACGGACGTAGTGTTGGCTCCAAGCAACCTCCAAAGGCGATTTAGTTTCTTGATTGGACAAATACAGAGTGTACAGTTCTCGCACATCTGCCAACATTTGGTCATGGTTTTTGGGGGACGGTAACGCGTACGATTCATTGATTGGAGGTGCTGAACAATTTGAACACAACCACACTGAAGTGGCTGGACATGCTGGTTCGCGACGAACTACAAAAGAAACACGACGAGTCGAAGAACAGCGACAACATTTTCCAGGATGATGACACACTTCATCTTTGTACCAGATTTGGTTCAACGACGAATGTCCGAAAGACCACAAGACAACTACGGGCACTCCATCCGAATGCCCCCCCGGCATTGGTTCCAAGCATCGTTTGTAAGCAGATATTTTTAAAAACAATTCTTCGTATTCCTTTTTGGTAGTGGGAACCGAATCACAAACAAGTTTGACAAACTCGGAAGATTTTGCATTGTTATGCAAAAATTTATTGAAATGATTGTTTCTAAAAATTGCAAACAATTTTTCAAAATCTTGTTTCTTTTTGCAGGGATGTTGATAGACCAACTTGAGCCACTCGAATATTACATTTTCAAAGGAATCGTCGCTGGTCCAAGGTATTTGAGATATCAGATACTCTGCCTGAAGATGAGCAAAAGACATGTTTACTACATATTAGCTACATTATTTATACTTCAATTATTCACTACATTGTTTTTTTTTGGAAAGACTATTTTCCACGACCCTGGCCTTTGGTTTCGTCTCTGATCGGTACCAATTCCAAATATACCGGTACCTTTACGTGTGGACGGTACTCGAGTCACTTGGGCCACAAGTCCCTTGTTGCCCCCTTTTATTTTTCGGACGTGGGTGCCGGTTTTTAATTGTTCAATGGCCTCTTCCGCAGTCATTCCAACCTCTTGCTCCGGTTCCACCTCTTGTTCCGGTTCCTTGGTTTCGTTATCGGCGGTGCGTCTTTTCCGTTCCGTATCGAACGGCCAGCGTCGAGAGTTTGTTCGGACTTGATTGCGTCTTGCATATTGCCACGACTTGATGTCGTTCGGCAATTTAAACTCGTGGATAGCAGGATTTCCCGCTATGTCGTGCCAGACCTTGTACCGACCCTCATTGTCCACAGGAAAGGTCAACACATTGTTTTCCAATTTGTGTTCAATCCACTCTATCACATACTGGCCGAGGTGAATACCCAACCCGTACCCGACGATTCGACAAGGTACAAAAACTTTCTTGTACTCTGTAAACACGCATTCTCCTACAAAAAAAGGGTTCGTAATAGTCGACTTTATCGGGTCTTTTATAATAAAATCGTCCGCAATGGTATCGTTGTCTTTCAGTTTGGGATTTTCTTTTCGTTCATCTGTGCCAGCATTGAAGACCCACTGCACAAACTTACTTTGGTCACTGTCATAACTGACTGGATATTTTGCCGAACCAGTTGGCAATATTTTCACCCATATGTTGTCGACATTGAATTCTTTAATGACATTTTTGGAAATCATTTGTCCACTGTACCTCACTTTGTTTTCGATAATGACATCCGGTGGGGAACGAAGCTGGCTTTGCAGTTCTTCTTTCAAAATATCGTTGGTGGCACAGTTCAGGTAGCAATGTTCCAGACATTGCTCCAACACACACAGTTGAATCACATGTATCAGTGTTTCCAGAGTCAGTCCGTGTGTGATTTCACTCCTTCCCGATGTATTTTCTTCCACCGAATCTTTTTGAATGAAAGCTTTCAAAAATTGTTTTATCTTGGTTTCAAAAAGAAAGGGCTTGGGAAGGGACCAACTGTAAATGATGGTTGAGGAATGTTGGACCGAGTTGTTGGTTTTGGAAGAGGTTTCCAATGCCTTTGTTCGTTGCGCAATGTTCAAAGTGTACCCGATTTTAAACTTTAAATTGGGCACATCGTCGGGGTTGAGATACTTTTCTTTATCAAATGAATTAAATTCAGAGATGTACACCCATCCAAACCATTTGTGTAACGGTACCTGGACATGTGCCTTGTCACCTGTCCACATGGCCGAGTTCAAAAAATCAGAGATGTCTTCGTACAAGTATGTCCCGCTCATTCTCGCAACTCGCAAGACTTAAATACAACCGTTTACGCAACCGTACAGCATTCTTGTTCTCGAGATTCGGGTTTTGCAGAGACTGGGATTAGCGATACAATTTGCTCCATGGTCTCGGTCGCGTTTTCCAATGCGTTGGAAGTCATAAAATGTATTGTGGGGTATTTCTGAGCCAGTAGCTCTTGGTACTTTGCTGGGGTCGCTCCTGGCAAATCTGCTTTGTTACAGACCGCAGCATATATGTTGTCTTTGTTGTGATGTTGTTCGTGGGTCTGCAGAATTGACAGGAACGAATCTTCCAAAGTGGCGTCAAACATGTAGACAATGACGCTGCAGTTTTTGACAAACATTTGCACCACATGTATGAAACGAGGCTGACCGGAAGTGTCCCAGCATTGCAGTCGCAGATTGTCGGAATTGTAAGATATTAGGTCCACGCCAACCGTTGGTAAACAATGCATTCTTTGATGTGTCGCAGTTTTGAGCAACGTGGTTTTGCCCACGCCACAATCACCAATGAAAATACATTGAACAGATGGCAGCATCTGCGTGCCCTGTTGTTGGTTAAATACACATAAAAGACTGTTGACAAGTGGACCATCATTGATAGAAGATACATATTTGTAATAATTATATATTCTAATCATATCTGTTTTTATGTATATGTCTCAAGTTGTCAAGTAATCTCAGAACCATGGAACAACGAATCATACAATTGGGACGACAAATCAAGAAAAAAGTAGGCACTGAACTGCGCCGTGTAGCCAGAAAATATCTTAGCCAATGCAACAACACCTGTGTTAGGTGTAACCGTGAAGATGTACCAAGAGAATTGATGCATGTCTGCCATGTTGGACCACTCCTGGCAGACAAAGTAGAAGAAGATACACGACAACTGATGGGTGAATACCAAAGCTCTGGGCAATTAAATAGTGCCAAAACTTACGAGGCTACTCTCAAGTTTGAGGAAATGTTTGTCAAAAAAATGGTAGATCAGACATTGGTTAAACATGCAGAGCAGCGTATATGCACTATACTTGCATGTGCAAAATGCAATAGCAAATACGAAAGGGAGGACCCTTCACAGATAGAACGTGCTTCATGTTGGGAAAGGTCTAGGTACGGCACCTTAGTACCTCGTAGAGACGATAGACGTTCGTCGGAGAAATCAGCCCGTCCCGGTGATATCCGATATTTTATGGGCACGCGTGGGAATGGCGGCGACGTGTCCGATAGCGACTCTCCTAATGATAGTGGCGGCAGCGTGTCCGATAGCGACGACACCTCACCATCAGATACTCCACTGCCCGACTCTCCCAATGATAGTGACACTCACGTGGTGTTGAGGCACACCACCACGGGTCCGTCGGGTCACAAGCGTTCCAAGCCAACCTCATCAGCTTGGTCAAGCGAATCGTCGTCCAGAAAGTCATCGTCGAAACGTAGGAAAAAAACACCAAAGCCTCTCACCCTAGATGAAAATGCATTGTTTGAAGGGTGGTGGTCCACATTGTGCAATGTCACTACCATTCCACGCACTTACATTAAAACAATGGACTTGAGGGTCAAAGATGTGAAATCGTACAGCAATTACTGCAAAGCAATGGGTAAAACCCCAATCGTACGGAATCAGTTCGTGGCTGCCATGAAAGCGAAAGGCCATGTGACAGAGGGTGTACGAAAAATGGGCGGCGGAGTGGCCTTTTACGACATTGCGTACGTTGACGAAGACTGTCCGCGTCCCCGCCGTAATTGTAGGAACAGTGAAGATTTTTCAAGAAACGGCCAAAATTTGTCCAAACGTTTGTCCAAGGACAAAATAGATGTTGAACCCGCCGTCACACACTTTTCAACATGGGAAAATGAGCATGTTTTAGTATGTGACAATACAACAGAAGAATGGGGCTGCAAACGTCCCCGCAAAACACGTCCCATATGTCATGAAAAGTGTGCAAAAGTCTGGGTCAGTTATCAGAAATTCAGTGCGGATTTAGACAACAAACACCGTTTTAACAAAAGCACGTTTCAAAATGTGATGGAAGAACGTGGGTTTTACCGTGTCCGGAGTGAACAAGGAGTTCCGTGTGGATACGAAGGGAATGACTGGTACTACACCAATCTGAAAGTGACTGGTGAACCATTGTAACAAACCGGGCGCAATAGTTACACTATCTGTAATATAAATATATTCTAAACATTTTTCTCGCGGGCTATTGTTTTGCTATTGTCTAAAACAATAGCCCGCGAGAAAAGATGGATTTTATTCATCGAGAAAAAGGTATTATAAGTATTGTGGGGCTGATTCTGACAAATGCCTCCGAAAAAAAAACGCCGGGTCACTCCCTCCAACCATTGGTCCGCTATCTCCACAATCTGCAAGTCCAACGCTAAACTGTCCAAACAAAAAGAAGACTACTACGCCCTGCTCCAACAACTGTCAACGGTGGTGGAAAAAGAGTGGACTGGTCCCGAACAAGCCACCGTCATCGTCCAAACGGTGACGGACTGGATTGGAAAAGTGTTGCAGCAGGAACAGACCATTGTGGAGTCCAGAAACCAATCTTTGCAAACCATGCGTCAAGTAGATGTCTTGGACAACGACGCCCTGAAATCGGCGGCGGCCAGTTTAACCGAGTACGAATTTCAATTGTCGGCCCACAAAAATGTCATTAATCGATTCAGCAGAATTGTACGGTACAAAGACGGGTCACTGTCGGCCCACACCAAGCAATGGTTGACACGTTTCTTCAATCAGTGGAAAACAACAAACAATGTGTTCAATCAGAACATTTTGAGTGTTCAAGAGTCTTTTCGATGGTTGGAAGTTAGTTTTCCCGACATGCTGTCCGAGGCCAGTAAAAAATGAGAGGCTCTTTTGCAGCGGTGTAGCAAGTACAGGGACAGGGATGCAGTGCAACAGCAGGGTTTTTGACAACTCCAGCACACACATCGACACATTTTTATCCAGACATTAAGAAACCACAACATGCACAAAAGAAGAAAAATTTGAGGTATCAATAATAATAAATCCATTATTGTAAAGATGGTTGTTTATATACTTTTCTACGCTTGGTTGGTGGCACTGTATCAGCTTTGACCCGGGACCAATACAAAGCAATTAATATTGCATCCGCGATATCGTCTCTTTTTTTGGGGTCGAACGTTTCAAATAATTTTTTATTTTTGGCAGGGATGTCCAAAGTGGGAATAATAGCAATGGAAGCTTTTTTGTTTTTTGCATAGTTGCCAGTCGATATTTTAAAATGATGTCGGACAGATTTGGGAGAGACTAAATGTGCTTTGTTCCAAAAAAAGCACTGAAAAGCAGTGGCTATCACTTTAAATTTGGCGGTCATTTGAATTTCGATACAAACGGCGTCGGCGGCCTCAAAGACAGACCGAGATGCATCAATAAATGCTTTGACCAAATGTGCGTATTTGGTGTGCATTTTCTTCGGCTGACCTTCCAATAAATCGTACCGTCCAAAATTTAAAAAGATTTCTTTTCTGGTATCGTACACGGACCATCCAAGATTGCGGAGACCGGGGTCAATTGCTACAACAATCATGTTTGTCATTCTGTTGAGGGGGGCTTTATACGGTGAAAATACTTGGAAAAAACTGCGCTGGGCTTTGTCTCGGATGGTATCTCTGATGGTAAAGTAGGTACTGGTATTGTTGATAATCGAAAAATAGGATTTTTACGCAGTCGAACCATTCGGGTCTTGTCGCGGTGACAAGTCACACAAAGCGCCTGCAAATTCTCAGCGACATCTTGCCCACCATCTTGCAGTTCTACAATGTGGTCGACCTCAAATGTGGGTGGTATCGGAAACAGTTGGCAACTGTTGCAGGCATATCTCTGACGATATGCTATTTCGATGCGCATCGACCTGCTGAGTACTCGTTTCGGTATTTTTTTGGTATACTGACGAAGGGAGTGTTTTAGAGAATTCGCCGCCGGTTGAAGAGTGTACGAATTGTCAATGAACCATTCCAAAAAATAACAAGCAGATTTACAAGAGACTGCGTTGTCAACCACCACCAATTTTTTATTCTGGCCATAGTCATATTGTTCAATGTTTTGCTGAAAACTTTTGTCGTCCAGCCCCAAAGTTTGTTGCAGTGTTGTCAACTTTAGATAATGCTGACGGTCAATCACAATCAGTTCCATTTTGTTGTACCAATAATAGTTGGTGTTACTGATCCATTTATACATATAAGATTTAATACTATATAAACAACTTTTAATTGATAAGAAATCATGCTCCTTGGGAGCAGTCAACCCGTCACGCTAGAAGACAACTCAATGGTTAAACCTTGTGATTCTTCCAACATCCAGATTCAGGATAAAATTGTCATAGACCGTACCCCTAACCCACCGGTTCACCCTGTCACACTCCCGGTACATTCCAACATTTTAGCAATGCGATTTCGCAAAGCACTCAAAACAAATAAAATAACGGTTTTGCAACGCTGTCTAGAGTCTGGTTACATTCCTTCCGACAGTCAGTGGCTAACAATTATCTCTCGACTGCATGTCAATTCTGCCCTCAACTGTCTTCATTTAGCACGCACACTGTCAACCAAATGCGTGACAGTGGCTATCCGTCGCCAACACAAGAAATTGTTCAAAGAAGTCGTCACCCGAGTGGATATCATACCACAATCACAGATAGATGTGTTGATGTCGGTCCCCGCCTACTATTTAGAAGTATGTTTGAACAGAGGCCTGGACCCCAATCTCAAATTAAAAAATCACCGCCTACCACTTGAACACGCATGTGCCCATTCACGAATTGCACATATAGAAATATTACTTAATGACACCCGAACCACCGTCTCACAAAATGTCTGTCGATTCATGATTCGACAAACCAAACAACAAAAGTTTGCAGAAAAAGCTATTGAACTCTGTGAAAACATTGTACCAGATATGATTTTAGAAGCCATCGTCGCCAATGTCACCTCTGCTTTGTGTTCCATCATGTCAAAATTAGAAACAAATTATGAAGACAGGCCGGAATGGAATGAAATCACACACATGTTGAGGTGTCCCATTTCCCATGATTATTCTGCGGATTTGGTCAAAACACCCATAAACAACCATTACTACGACAGAGTACAATTGTTAACTTGGGTGAGGTCAAAAGGTACAGACCCCATGACACGAGCACCGTTGCAAGAATCGGATTTGCTGCTGCGCTCCGAATTCTTGTCCGAGTATGCCAAAAGTTTACAACAGAAAATACAAGAACTAGACAAAAAATAAGGCCTTTTTTTTAAAAAACTACACTATTTACTACTGTACCAACTCTGTTGGAATGCTGCAAGATATTACGATTGGTGACTTGCCCCAGTTTGTACAAATTGCCATTATTGTCGGCTTGGCAATGCTTGCCATCTGCTTGGCATGTGTGTTTGCCAGAATAATTAGTCTCTTTAAAACAGTGTGGTGCATACTGTGCTGCTGTTGCCAAGACTCTGAGTATTCTGAATTGGAAGACTGAGCATCTCCTCCCACAACCCTGTCTCCAGCATGTCCTGCATCAGCCGATTCCTCTTGATCTGTTGACGTTCGTGCGCGACACAGTCGGCGGCCCATTTCCCCTCAACACTGTTGATGTCCAGGGATGGAAATTCTATGGGGCCAATGTTGTAGAGTTGGATGTTATTCGCCATGTTGTGCCACTGTTACTGTCCTCCACACAAAATAGAACATGTGTGCTATATAAAATAATTATATGTAGCAAATATTTATGACATTAAACATAAGTTAAGCTTAATTGGGTCACAAGCTTAAGAGACTCTTAAACGTAGTTTACAAACACTGATTTAATCCAGCGTAGGCCTCACGCAATGCTGCGGGATTAGTACTATCATTTGCGTCCGCGACAAAGCATGTTGCGCCAGTGAACGTTGTGCCAGTGCACTAATAATTATTATAATACATTTTGGTTAACATACATTTAGTTTGGACATCTATTTAGTTGGCGATAGGCTAACCTGAGCTCATCAGCAGTCGCCTGGCCTAACAGCTCATCAGCAGTCGCCTGGCCGGACAGTGGCGCACAGTTTGTCGAACCAATACCGCTGACATATCCGGCGCCGCAAGTTGTACAGGCTACTTGCCCGGTTTGGTTGCCGTACTTGCCGGCATCGCATTCTTTACAGACACTTAGCCCGGTTTGTTCGTTGTACTTGCCGATGCCGCAATTTTGACAGGCACTTAGCCCGGTTTGTTCGTTGTACTTGCCGGCGACGCAATCTTGACAGCCAATGGATTCAGAAGATTGCCCAACTTGTTCGTTGTACTTGCCGGTGCCGCAATCTTTACAGCCAATGGATTCATCAGATTGCCCAACTTGTTCGTTGTACTTGCCGAGGCCGCAATTTTTACACGAGGATTGCCCAACTTGTTCGTTGTACTTGCCGGTGCCGCAATTTGTACAAGCGGTTTGGGAAAATGGATTCAATTCTGGGGATGTCATGTACGTGCCCGCGTCGCAACACCCGTACCGACCGTTGGTGCCGGAAGGGCCGGAAAAGGCAAGTAACCATTTGCCACCGCACAGTGTTCCGTTGAAACCGCTGTCTTGAAACACTGGAAAAAGAAGGTGAGAGAAGAAACAGTTTTCAAAACACCACTACAACTTACTTTTGTACATGGTCGTCACTTGGGAGGTATCCCAGCTGGAGAGGTCGCTGTTGAACTTCGTGGCCTCGTAAAACACTGGAAAAAGAAGGTGAGAGAAGAAACAGTTTTCAAACATATGCGACTACAACTTACTTGATTTCATGGTCGTCACTGCTCCGGTATCCCAGGTGGAGATGTTGCCGTTGAACAAGGTGGCATATGAAAACACTGTGTAGAAAAGAAGGTGGTGAGAGAAGAAACAGTTTCCAAACATCATCACTACAACTTACTGTATTGCATGTCCGTCACTGCTCCGGTCTGCCAGCTGGAGAGGTCGCCGTTGAAGGCCTCGGCCTGTCGAAACACTGTGAAAAAGAGTGTGGTGAGAGAAGAAACAGTTTCCAAACATCATCACTACAACTTACTGCCATCCATGGTCGTCACTGCTCCGGTCTGCCAGTTCAGGGGTTGGTTGAAGACAGTGGCCCCTTGAAACACTGGAAAAAGGTGGTGAGAGAAGAAACAGTTTTCAAACATATCACTACAACTTACTGTATTGCATGTTCGTCACTGCTCCGGTCTCCCAGGTGGAGATGTCTTGGTTGAAGACAGTGGCCCCGTTAAACACTGGGAAAAAAGAAGGTGGTGAGAGAGAAGAAACAGTTTTCAAACGTATCGACTACAACTTACTGTATTGCATGTCCGTCACTGCCCCGGTCTGCCAGCTGGAGAGGTCGCCGTTGAAGGCACTGGCCCCGTTAAACACTGGAAAAAGGTGGTGAGAGAAGAAACAGTTTTCAAAACACCACTACAACTTACTTTGGTTCATGGTCGTCACTGCTCCGGTCTGCCAGTTCAGGGGTTGGTTGAAGGCACTGGCCCCGTTAAACACTGGAAAAAGGTGGTGAGAGAAGAAACGATTTTCAAACATATCACTACAACTTACTGTCGGCCATGTCCGTCACTGCCCCGGTCTGCCAGGTGGAGAGGTCGCCGTTGAAGCTTGTGGCCCCGTCAAACACTGTGAAAAGAAGGTGGTGAGAGAAGAAACAGTTTTCAAACATATCGACTACAACTTACTTTCTTGCATGTCCGTCACTGCTCCGGTATCCCAGTTCAGGGGTTGGTTGAAAGACGTGGCATATGAAAACACTGTGTAGAAAAGAAGGTGGTGAGAGAAGAAACAGTTTCCAAACATATCACTACAACTTACTGTATTGCATGTTCGTCACTGCTCCGGTCTGCCAGTTCAGGGGTTGGTTGAAGGCATTGGCCCCGGCAAACACTGGAAAAGGGTGGTGAGAGAAGAAACAGTTTTCAAACATCACCACTACAACTTACTGCTAGACATGTCCGTCACTGCTCCGGTCTGCCAGCTGGAGAGGTCGCCGTTGAAGGCCCTGGCCATGTAAAACACTGTGAAAAAAGGTGATGAGAGAAGAAACAGTTTTCAAACATCACTACAACTTACTGTTGATCATGAGTGTCACTGCTCCGGTCTGCCAGGTGGAGAGGTCTTGGTTGAACAAGGTGGCCCCGTAAAACACTGGAAAAAGGTGGTGAGAGAAGAAACAGTTTTCAAACATATGCGACTACAACTTACTGCCGTTCATGTTCGTCACTAGGGAGGTATTCCACTTGGAGAGGTCGCCGTTGAAGGCTTTCCTGAGAGTATGCGTTTCGCTACCTGCAATTTTGTCTGCGTCAAACAACGATGACATGTCCGTCACCAGAGACGTGTCCCAATCTTTAATCGGACCGTACTTGTCAACGGTAGCTTGTCTGGTTGCAGTATTTAAATATTCATCCACCGCTTTTTTGATTGGGCAACTCCGGACATTCCAAGCGCCACAACCACTACCGTCGGGTATTTTCTGAAAAGCATGAGTTCCGGTGAGCGTGGTCAAAAAAAGAATAAAAGAAATGAATTTCATTTGTATTTATCATTGTCCTTTTATAGGGTATATATTTAATTATGTAGGAAGAGGAAAGACACTATTTCCCTGTTGTTATTTCCATAAAAATGTTAAAATTTGTAGTCGGTACAGTGGTAGGTTGGGTGGCGGCCCGGTCATTACCGGCGGCCCCGTTGGCACCACCCACATTGGAAGAGTTGACAGAATTGGCACGGCAGAGTCAAACACACTACGACAAATTTATACAAAAAATACAAGAAGATACAAAAAAATAGATAATACTAATCATCGAATAGTTTACACATGTATTTTTATTTTTTGATTATGCAAGACTAGAATAATAAATTTATAACAATGTGGGCAAATCGAAATTTTCACACATTGAAGGAACAAAATTTTGCCGAGGCACCTGAACAAGGATCTCAAGAATGGCTCGAAGGAAGAAAAGGAAGAATCACTGGTTCGAAGAGTGGGGATCTGTTTTTCAATTTCAAAAAAGAAGAAGATTGGGACGTTATATTGGACAAATGGTTTGGTGATACTGTTGAAGATTTTAACGATGTCGCTAAAAGTAGAATGGCGTGGGGCTCAAAGCACGAAAACACCGCGGTTACCGTAATTTTAGATTCTATTCCTGGCTCACATTTCTTTGAATGTCCCCAAATCAACATCGACGAAGTCTATGCCGTCTCTCCTGACGGCGCAATATTGGTTTTGAACCCTGACAATACACCTGCAAACCATTGGAATTGTGAAATTAAATGTCCTGGCGGTGGGGTGGGAAAAACGCCGGAAGAGATGAAAGCGATGCTTTTGAAAAAGTGGAAACAGGCCGCAAGCTATTATTGCGTACAAATCCACCAAGAAATGGTGGGTCAGAATGCCAGCGAAACCTTGTTTGTAGCCTGGACTCCACTTTTTACAAGAATGTGGCGAATCAAATTTAACCAAGACTTCTGGAACGTTGCATTAGATGTACTTGAAAATTTTCGT
>Ga0114995_10001942_pt1 | contig 14366 bp, 19 predicted proteins | sample ArcticOcean_MG_C_11_FD_87038 | JGI IMG/M metagenome (GOLD analysis project Ga0114995, IMG submission 87038) | Marine microbial communities from western Arctic Ocean - ArcticOcean_MG_CB2_154 | ecosystem: Environmental > Aquatic > Marine > Oceanic | place: Arctic Ocean: Canada Basin | collected... | reverse complement strand
CAAGTGTAACGTCAGCTGCAGGTGTAGCGGAAGGAGCATATGCACCATCAGCCGCACCGTCAATGTCAAACGTTGCAACAAACTCATCCACATCTGCTGCACCAAGTGAAACAGTTGCGTCTGTGCCTGTGTTCTGAGTTGCAGATTCTACAACGCAAACCCCTGCGTGTAATACACGTGTATTAGCAGGAATGGTTAAGCACTGTACTAGATCGGCAGATGAACAGTCAATAGCCTGTGCAGTAAGGTCGATAGTTTTTTGTACCATGTACGGAGCACGACCACGTTTGGTAGAGCCATGTTCAGGTAACAATAGTGTTGAAATAGTAGCCATTTTCTATTCTCCCTTATGCCAAATGGTACTTAGCGTTCACAAGAGCTTCTGGACGAAGAATCTTGCGACCGTATAGATGCATCCCACGAACGATGTCGGAGAATGAATCTGGATCACGATATGTTTCAGTCTTGTTGATCTGCTCAGCAGTTGCAACAGATGAATCGTGTCCCGCAACAATCATACCATAGTTAGTAGTAGAGTTCGTACCTGTGAAGGACGGACCTGTACCAACTGTTGGCAAGTTGTTAGACTGATATACACGGAAACCATGAATGTTCATTCCAACTTGACCATTCTGAAGACCAGAACCACCAAAATCGGCATTGAACAGACGAGAATCTTCGTCTTTCAAAAGCTCCATGAATACTGGATCGACTACCAACCAACGACCTTGTGTATCGACGTTTTGCTGGTCAAGAAGACGAGACATACGTGCGATAACTGTCAGTGGGAAAGTATCACCAGCGGCAGGTGTAGCGTCTGTAGCTCCACCAGTACGTGCGGCAAGAGCAAGTGCTTGACCAGCAGTACCACCAAAGTTGCCAGCAGTAATTTTCATAGATGACAACAGTTCGTCAGTACCTGCAGTTGAAACTGCAACTGAACCGTTAGTAGTAGTGTTAACAGTATCAGGTGAGCCGTGAGTTGCAGACTGTTTGAAGCCTGTCAGATAGCCAAGAACATCTTGGTCAAACTGGTCAGCTAAACGATAAGCAGCACGATCCGAAGCAAGGCTTTGGAAATTGACGTGGCTGTGGGCCTCCTCGATATCATCGACTTTAAAAGCAAAATAGTTAGCTTTATCAATGGTTAACGAGAAATCTTCATCGTCCAAGTCTTGTGGCGTAATAGTTGTACCACGAGTGTATGCTTGTACAGTGATCTCAGGTTCTTTAATAATTTTTACTGAGTCACCCATATTGGCGATTTCGCCAAAATAATCTGAGTTCGTAATAGCTTCACTTATAGATGCTTTGCGGAATGCAAGTTGCACCTGTTTGCTATAAATAACTGGTGAGAAATTACCGTTTGGTAAGTTGCCATAACCAGCAGCGGTTCCGAATGCCATATTAATTCTCCTAGCATTAGATACAGATGCAAACGACTAATGACTTATACAGAGGCTAATTACTACTAGGGTGCGTTTACAAGAAAGTTGGCCTACCTTCTAGTATAACGGGCCATGAGACATTAGGTTGTCCGAAAGCGTTATTGTTGTTTGCGGGAAGTTTAGTTAGTGGTAGTGCGGGTAGTCCATATAGGGGCCGCACTACTACATTGTATATACAGTTATATCATAGATATTTTTGTATGTCAATAGGTTTATCTAGCATTACCAGACATATCGTAAATAAACTTACCAGTACGGATTGATTCCATGATTGCATCGGAAGCTTTCTCATACTGCTGCGCTGACATCTTATTTACTTGTGACTCTTTAAAAGTACCAGAGGTATCAGATGTATCGGGCGCACTACGGTTATTACGACTATTCACTGAACGTGCAGCGTCTTTAGGACTTGCACTCTTCTTTGTTTTAATACCCATATCAGCTTTGTACAAATCAATTGCACGTGATGCAGAACGGGAATCATTATCATTTTCATACAGTGCATCCTGTATCCACTTAGGCTGTTCGTCTGCCCACTCATGGAACTGATCACTGTCACGGATTTCACCAAAGTCTGGGTGAGCTTTCATCAATTCAGATTCAGCTTTTTCACGAGATGCATTAGCTCGCATTTCGTCAATCTCTTTTACACGATCCTCAAGACCTGCAGATTGCTCACGTGCTTTTTTAATTGCAATAGTTTCTACAATAGCGGCTACGTCAGGATACTGCTTTGCCCAAGCATCTATGTCTTCATCGGACTTAGGTAATTTAATTTCTTGTTTAGTAGATTGCTCAAGTTGAGTTTGAAGTTTTTTAAACTTGTCATCCCAATCTTTTTCTTTATCTTGCATGTGGCGGCGAAGATCACCGTAACGTTTCTTAAAACTTTTATCTTCTGCATTTACTGGTTCGTCTTCTTTTTCAGGAGCTTCGCCACCTTGTTCTGCAATAAGTTGTTCTAGTTCTTCTTCTTCAACTTTACGTTTGTCTTCGTTAGAATATTTACGATTAGCAAATGCTACCTTAGTTGGAGCTTGCATTTCTTCTGCCATAATAGTATCGTTCATTTTAGTTCTCTCTTACTGGGGCCACCGTAGCCTAGTGTGCTGTCAGGGGGATGAGTAGCCAGTCAAATATAGCGGATTACTTACGTGCCGCTAAGCCACGCTTCTTGGTTGTTGCTTTTGTTTTCTTTTTACTTTTAGGTTTTGTTAGTAGGCCACCTTTATATGCATTAGTATCTGAATCACCTGAGTAATTAGTAATACCTAGTGCGTCACCAATAGCACCAAAAGCATCACCTATCGCTCCAAAGTTTCCAACATTATCTGCGCCACCGCCACTGAACAACGACCCTTCGTCTGAGTTATCGTTGTTATCGTTGTTATCATTATCACTCCCAACCCATGTGCGAGTAATTGCATTTGTACCGGGATTTACAACTTGCTGCCAGTTTCCATCATTGCTAACTTCGCCCAAGATGGGTGTATCGCTAGTGTTAACATTAAGGCCACCATTGCTATTTTTTAAATCGTCTATAGCGTTTTTAGCACTAGTATTTTTCTTTTTTACAGTAGTTTTTCCAGAACCCGTATTTACAATTTTTCCACCTTGGTATTCTTTATCGTCTCCCGGTGTAATCAAATTTACAAAGGATTGATACAAAGAGTTTGAACCTGCTGGTGAAGCTTCCTCTACAGTTTCTGTAGTGTAGCTTTCCATTGTACCATCACCATCTCTGTCGTAACTAAAAGTTTTAGCTCCAGCCAAACGTTCCGTGGCAAACTTTTCATTGAATGTTGGTGCTGCAGAAGTAACTTTAGGAGTTGTACTATACTGAAAGTCCTCTGGAGACTTAGAAACACTACTAGGCGTAAACGCTTGATCTGTTTGTTCTGCAGAAGTAACTGTAGGAGTTGTACTATATTGAAAGTCCTCTGGAGACTTAGCAACACTACTAGGCGTAAACGCTTGCTTTGTTTGTTCTGCTACACTTGCGGCAGGAAGACCCGTATTAGAAATAGAAAGGCGTGGGTCTACAGGAAAAGTAGATGCAACAGGTGCAGTAACAACAGGTGTAGGAGTAACATCGTCAGATATAGCAACTTGTTCCCTATACGCAGGAACGCCTATTTCTTTTATTATATTAGTGCCTTCTGCTACACGGTTTCTACCTGCATCGTCTAGTATAGCTAGCCCCTCTGCCAGTATTTGTTCATCTGATTTTTTCTTTACAGGTTGTTCTGTAGAGTATCCTAAATCCTGCGCTTGTAGTTCAGAAATAGGCGTGTTATAAATAAGGGACCTAGACTCTTCTCCTGCTCTTTGTATAAACTTTGGTACATTTGTTATTGACATAAGGGGCTTCGTTGAAGGTGCTTGATAATTTTCAAGAGGCTCTAGTGGTGGTGCAACAGGTGCAGTAAAGCGTGTCTCTGGTACACTCGCACCAAAGTCTTCACGAGTCGTACCTAATGCGGAATTAGTTTGTGTAGCAACGGGTACGGGAAATGTATTACTGGTAGATGCAAGCATATCATTGCCCGGTAATAGAGAGCCATACGGCCCTTCTGCAGTTTGTGCAATAATTCTTGGTGGATCAACATTTTGTAAGTTAGGGTTATCCTGTATGGGAGTTGCGGTTGCCATAGTTTTTGGTGGATCAACTTGTTGTGCGGTAGGAAGACCTGTACTATATTGAAAGTCCTCTGGAGACTTAGCAACACTACTAGGCGTAAACGCTTGGGTTGTTTGTTCGTCAACGACATTAGCTTTTTTCTTAGCCTCTTCTACATTTTCTGCATTTAGGCCCAATGCTCCACCAACAGTTTCTAACACTTTACCAAAAAGAGTAGAAGATTTAGTAGTCAAGCTTTCTACTTTTTTGTTTAGTGCAGCTAACTCCGAAGATGACAATCCACCTTTAGCAATACGAGCCTGCGCTGCTTTTGCTGCTCTTTTATCTCTATTGCGCATTAGTCCGTAGCCAAAAAGACCGGGTAGTCCTAGAAATACCATAGCACCTTTTGCAATCGTATCACTAACTCCCGTAATTTTATCTAGTTCATTTAATAATTCCTTTGTAGATAAATTTTCCCAATCAATAGCAGAAGACGGATCGGTTGCAGTAGAAGGATAACCAGCATTATAAGCTTCGTCTGCAAGAGCTTTTTCTGCAACGGCGTTATTTGCATCCGCTACAATATCATCTGTAGCCGTGTCTCCATTGCCTATGGAGTCATCTGCAACGTACAACGTATATCCTTCAGGAATTGGGAATGCAGCTACACCACCTATGTGGGCAACCATAATACTCTTACCTTCTTCATTTCTGTATTCTTTAAACTCAATGGCTGCTTCACCCATGAGTTGTTTAAAGTCAATCTTAGTACGTGCAGGTGCCATAATTTCTGGAGAAAGAGAACGGGTAGTACCCATGCCACCGGGGGCATAGTTTTTAGTAGGTACAAATCCACCATCGGCAAACTCCATAGGTTCGCCACCCGCACTTACTACCATAATGTCTGCCATACCAAAGGGTAAGTCATCGTCCATAGTGGCTTCATCACTGTTGCCCATCTGACCCATTGCGTCCATTTCTTGCAAGCCCATCTTAGCTTGTTGGCGTAACTGCATAAGTTTTTCAAGACCAATGTAACGAGTTACATCTTCAGGAAAGATAAACTCACCTTCACTAACGTTAGCAGGGATGTCATCACGAACACCTTCACGTGTTCCACCAATAGGAACTTCATTGCCTGATACTTCGTCTATCATGCCGCCTTCATCTTTAAGACCGCCATCTCCAAAAAGTTCCATTTGTTTCTGCATTGGTGTTCCGCCTTTACTAAACTTTAAATTGTCACTTCGTTCTCTTGCAGCTTTACTTGCAGAGGGTTCATCTTCGTGTATACTAGTGGGTTCTATAATACCTTCGTTTAACAGCATACGTAAAGTATCATCATCATACTGATAACCATTGTGTATTGTAGGAACGTTAATCCATTTACCCTTGTATTGAAAGGTAGTAGATTTTTCTGACACCATTTCACCATCAGAAGTTTCATAAACATCTCGACCAACTTGTGTTGTCTTATTTGTTTTATTACCTACTTTTTCATCAGCCATTTTTTAATACTTCATCTCTAAGTAGCTTTAACCTACGCAATGTATATATAGAACCTTGTGATCTGTGCATGATCGTAGCACTGTCAGACTGTTCCATAGTACGGTGCTGTTGTGTAATCAGTGTATCAATATAACTACTGAACTGGTCCCACTGCTGGGGGTTGTTGACCATCGCCTTGAGCTTGTTGAGGTGCTCCTTGTCCTTGTGCATTTCCACTAAATCCTTGTTCATTGGGTACTGGGACTTGGCCTGTACCTATATTACCACCACCTGCGCCTGTCGGGTCTACTGGTGCGCCCTGACCTTCTGCCGCTGGTTGCTGGAAGCCCTTCATAAGTTCAGCTTGGATAGCTGCTTCGTCCATGTTATTGGTAACTTTGTCTGGGTCTAGTTCAAGAGACTTTGCAATCTCACGGATAATATACTGGAATTTTGCAAAAGGTGCAAGTGCTGGGCTAGAAGAAATTTGCATAAACTGCATTAATCTCTGGCTACGTACCTCATTAGCCATTAAGCTTTCTGTACCACGTGCCTTAACTTCTAAGTCACCCTTAATGGCAGGGTCATAATCAAACTGCATATTAAATCTAAACAAACCTTCACCTAGTGGGCGAAGCAAGTAGTCATCAATATTTTTAATTACGTTCTTTACGCCACCTTGTGCAGCACCCATAAGCATAGAGATACCTGAAGCTGTACGACCTACACCTGACACACCCGTTTGACCGTGTGCAAAAGATGGGAAGCCTGTGCTTTCATCTGCAAGTACTCGTGCCTTGTCAAACAACTGTAAGTTTTCCTGTGCCACGTTAGGGAACTTAGTCCCAAAGATACTCTGACCGGGTGCGCCACCTTGACGCCTAAAGACTTTGCCGGGATATACAGACAAGTCTTGGCCCGGTACTAGATTAGTTTCATCTACTTCAATAAGCAAGTTACCTGACAGTACGGCATTATCTACAGCCATACGCATAAAACCATTCATCAAAGTTTGTGTATCGTCCATGTTCTCCGCAATGCCTACACCAAAGAAGCTGTAAGGATTAAGCTCATACGGCACAGCCATATAAGGAATAGTTGCAGGTTTAAATGGGTTCATTACCATACGCAGTAGTTTACCATTACAAATCCATACATTGGCTTGCAACTCATCTACGTTTTCTAATTCTTTAGGAATGTCTACACCTTGATTAACAAGCATTTCAACATCTACCATGCCCCAATACTCTAGTACTTCAAAACGTTCAATGCCGTGCTCTGGTGCGTAATCTGAAAGATCATCTTCCCAAGATTCTTTGTTATAGTTTTCACCTAGATTAACGGCTTCGTCAATTACGTTACTACGAAAGTGTGGCCTACGCTTTAATCCACGCAGCTGTGTGCGAGACATTTTGTGACGTTCAATAATAAACTGAGCTTCGTCCATGTTGTTTGCATCTGGGTCAGGATAAAAATTCCACACAGATACATGAGATACCTGTGGTATAGTTTTCATAACGGGTGAATACTCACCTTCTTCATTCCAACTAGGATACTCTTTGTCTACTGCAAATGGACCCTTCATAACACCTGTACCAAACAAAGCCATTTCAAAAGCTGTACTACGTAAGTGCTTACTTGCGCTTGACTCTTCTAGCTGATCATGTATTTTCTTCTGCATCATTTTAGCGGCAATCATTGCGGGGCTAAAAGTAACTGCAGTAGGGGTTTTACCTACACCTGCACGGACATTATCAATGTCGGCAAGTTTATCTTTAAGGGGTCCAATACTATCAAGCAAAGACTTAGCGGTAGCACCTGCAGGTAAATCTTTACCGTCACCTGCAAATCCATACGGACTAGCTGTGTTGCTTAGTTCTGACTCACGAAGCTGTTCTGGTTCTTTGGGATCAAAGTGTACATCTGCCACTACACCTTCTGGTAGTTCCGTAGGGTCAACGGTAAGAGGAAACTTTTGACCTGCAAATAACACGTCAACAATCTGCCCATAGGCAGCTAATGTCTTAGTCTTTGTAACCTTAATAAACACACGGGACTTTTCTGCGTCTGTGAATTGTACATCTGGGCCGTAAAAACCACGGTAGTTACGATATGCACGTAGCCAACGTTCTTCATCTTGCTGGCGGTAGTCATCAGCACGATTATATTTTTCCATAATGAACGGGATAATTTTAGAAGTATCGGCATCATCAATCGTAGAATCATCACTATCTTCTAGGATGATTGCGTCATCTTCAATAAAGCCATCATTGTCTTCTGCCATTTACTTTTCCTTAATATCCAAAGGTAGCATCTGCTACTCTCATGCTGTTAGAGGGTCCACTATTAGGATCATAATCCCATATACTAAAACGTGGTCTTGACATAATACCATATCTTAGTGCATCATACAAGTGGTCTTCTGAGGTTGTATCAATGTCCTCTGGGTTTCTTTTGTCAATAGGTAACGCAGGTAATTGAGATATCATGTTAGTGCAGTTGTTAAAGAAGATAAGTCTAGGTTCTTCCGTAAACTCATCTACCTGTAAGCGTCTGTGTATTTCGTTCTTACCTGCTACACGTGAACCTTTAGACCTGTCAGATGGACGCCAGCGGCATCCCTTCTGTATCATCTGTTCAGCCAATGAAGGACCAGTATCACCACGCTTATGCCAAAGAGAGCTATCCAAAACGCCATATTTAATGTTTCCATCTTCAGCCTCTAAGTCAAGTACCATCTCTGCAAGATCGGCAGCTAAGACTTTAGTTACGTATAACTCACGATACACTACTAGCTGTTCGCTTGGGGATACTGCAAACCAGACTACGCCTGACTTACTTCCGTACCCATAGTCACATGCCCTAAACTTAACCCAGTTAGATGGTATCTTAAATGGTTCGACTACGTGGATGTTACGATCAAACTCTGTAAAGGCTGCGCCTTCTTTAATGTCCCAATCACCATCTAGTAGTTGCCTACGTTGTTGCTCTGGTAGTGATAGAAGCATTGCTTCGTAGTCACCTTGCTCTGCTAGGTATGGGTTATCTCTTAATCGTGCGGGAATAAACTTACGTTTGAATAGTGCCTTGCCTGCCTTCTCATGTCCTGCAGGGTAACGTAGTACTTCGCTAGTCTCAATGTCTGTAGCGTCAAAAGATACACCGTAGGCAGCAGGGTCAATAAACATTTTCTTAACCCAATGGTGTCCTCTACCGCCGGGGTTAGTAGTTGCCCTCATGTATACAGGAAGGTCTTTAGCTGTAGACCTCAAGCGACTCCTCATGTAGTTCCATGCGAAGGGGCTAGGCCATTGAGTTAACTCGTCAAATCCTATCCAACTAAATGCCAAGCCTTGATAGCGAAGTACATCATCTTCTTTATCTAGGTACGACATCCACAGTCTAGCACCAGAGGGTGCAGTCCACTGCATCTTACGTTCTGACCATTTAATACCGGGCCAAATCTTTGGATACATTTCTTGAGACTTAAAGATAAGTTCTCGTAGTTCTTCCGTAGTATGCCGTAGGAGCAATCCTGAGAAGGCTGAGTGGCCCATAAAGCGTAACGGGTCAGCAAGCATGGCGTAACTCTTACCCCCACCTGCACTGCCTCCATATAAGACCTCACGCTCACTTGCAGCAAGGAAGTCTGTCTGTGGGCCAACGTTAGGCTTAAAGATAATATTATGTTGCTCTTCTACTGGAGCGAACTCATCATATATAATCTTTGGTGCTTCAGGCTGCTGCTTCTTCGGAGTCTTCTTGGTCCTTGTTTTGCTTTGCGCCGAGCCTTGTGCGCTCGATTTCTTCCGCCTTGGCGATTGCCTTTTTGGCATAGTCTGCCCATCGGCGTAAGCTTCCAGCTTTGTTTTTTCTTTGTCGCTCATTGTCCAACCGTTTCTTTAGTCCTACGTGCGATATGTCTCTGCCAGTATTTCTAGCCAACCAATTCGCCACTTCACGATATGAATACTGCTTTAAGTATTTCTGCGCTTGTGCAAGCATATCAAGTTCAAGGGCAATTGGCAAGAGTATTCCGCTATCATTGAGGTCTAATTCGTAACCAAAGGGAATAGTTCTCGCTACACGTGGGATAGAAACCCATTCATTATCTTCTTTAAGGTCGGTTGGTTGTGGTAGTTTCCATGTACCTACAGATTTAGTCATCGTCTTCCTGTGCTTGTTTAGCTGGCATCAACATGACACCACCCTTAGATTCGACTTGTACCTTCTCAGTCTTAACCAAACCAGTACGATCAAGTAGTTCTTTTGCTGCAGCCATCTTATCCCGAATGCCAAGCTCTGTAGGGTCATACAAAGCCTGTACCATAGCCATAGCTGCTTTAGGTACGTTACGTGCTAGGTAGCTGTGCGTTACGTCAATGATCTCTTCTTTAAGACTATTGGTAATTTCAGTGTTAGTAGTATTAGCTGAGTAACCAGCCATGAGTTTAGCAGTGGATATATCCCCACCTGCTTCATCCATTAGGACCGCTAAAAACTTTTGTTGGCGTTCTGTTAACTCACGTGCCATATTACTTCCTTTACATCAACTCAAAGTGTGGGCCATCAATGAATGGTCTACGACCTTCACTGCGGCGAAGATCAATGTACTTCATCATTGCATCTTCAGCGGTACCTTCGTATGTACGAATGTCACCCTCTGACCATGCGGCACCCCACTTGATTGCTACACCAAGTTCCTTAGCTGCCTCTTTCATTGCGTCACATAGATCGTCGTAGACGTTTAGTTCCCAGCAACCCTTACCATCTACGTAGGCCATTAGATCAACTGCCCTACCTACTAGGTGCTTAGACTTCATAGTCTGAGACTTACCTGCCGCTACAAGATTCTCTTGTTCTTGTATAGTACGCATACCATAGATAACTCCGAAGTCTATCTTCGTAAGTTCAATGGCACGTTTGACTACATCCACAAGACTTTCGTCTACGCCATCCATCTTATCTATGCTACGTTGTGATAATTTAAATGCCATTATTTTGGCCTCGCTTTCGGACGCATTGGCTTAGCACGTGCTTTAGGTCTAGTAGAAGTTTTAGGAGCCGTGGAGGTAGCTTTTTCACTATTTACTTTGGCTACCGCTTTTTCAATAGCGGTTTCTAATTGAGCACGTTTTCTAGCATCCGTTTCATTTTTAAGTGCTTTACGCATTGCTGCAATGCCACCTACTGCACCCGCTGCGGCACCTACCCCTGCAGCTTGACGCCCAAGTTGACGAGCGTTACGCATACCCCTAACGCCTGCCTTTGTTCCTGCCTGTCCTGCTGTTGGTTTAGTAACCATATCCTTAGCATTTTTTTGTACTTCCGTTACGGCTTTCTTACCGTATTTCTTTACGGCTTCCTTCATACCCTTTTTAGCTAGAAATCTAGCGATAACTCCTGCGCCTGCAACTGCAAGTGGTATTAGTGGTAGTACCATTATTTCTTTCCTCCGAAAAACTTACTTACTGATCTCATTCCTATGCTGGCACTTACAATACCACCCAAGCTATACTGATACCATGTAGGCATAACTTCTAGTGCGGTAAAACCTGCCTGTACTATCTCATTACCCCAGTCCCCACAGAATGCAAGGATAAGTGGAATACTAAAAAGTAAAGTAATCCATTCATCCTTCCAGCTATTCTGAGTGCCGTTCATTGCAGCTATGTCCCAGTCAAGCTCACCTGTAGCTTGCTTGACCCTGATCTCTGCATTAGCTTTCTGTACAGCTACTTTACCATCTAGGTAAGATGAAGCTAGTCCACCTACTGCACCTAGGAGTTGTCCAAATATCATCTTTCATCTACCTTTTTTACTGGCTTCTTAACTAACTTGGCAACACCCATAAAGACAGATACGACACCAGCAACAGACACAAAATAAACAGAGGCCATGCTTCCGATAATTGTCGTAGCGTTGCTAAGACCCATTGCATCTGTCGCCACCACAGCAAAAGGATAAAGCAACATTCCCCATAAAGCGAACCAAGCCATCTTGCGAGTCTGATCTCTGTGAGCATCTTCATCTTCTAACCGCCTACGCTTATCTTCTAGTAACAATAAATCCCATTCATGTTTCTCAATGGAACCACTACCATTGTTGTCAGCTTCTTCAAAGGATGTCATCAAATCCTCCTAAAACGTTTGGAAGACTTAGCCGCCGCTTTAGGTTGTTTAGAAAATTGCTTACCTGCTTTAGTATCTTTTCTTTTTTTAGCCGTACTTTTCGCATAGTCTTCACTAGACATGCTTTTAATTGCGCCTTCAGGAAGATACCTTTCGCCTGTAGCGTTAGAACCTTGAGTCGAAGGTTTACCACTTTTGGTTGTCCATTTTTGTTTTGTCCATCTGTCAAGACTTTGTTGAGACTTTGCTTTAGTCATGCTAACAGCAGTTGCAACCTTTGCTACACTTTTTATTTAGCAAAGCGCACCATAGTCGTTTAAAATACTTTATCATTTATATCCTCCACCCTTAGCTTTATATTCTTTGGCAAGAAGCTGTGCCTTACGTGCAGACCACTGCCCTGCGCTGCCGCCCTTGGTTCCACGCTTAATCCGCTCAAACAAACGTTTCCGCATAGCAGGCTTAGTATAATTTCCTGCCTCATTGACCGTAGACTTTTTGGTTGATTTCGCCACGAGTTACCCCAATGTCCTTTAGAGCTTTGTTTGTCATATTCTGTAGTATCCAGTAGTCGGCTCTTCGCTGCTGGCGTTCTTGTAAATTTTTAAGTAAACGTTTTAGCATGGTATATATCTCCTTGTGTTAGTACCAAGGATAGTTATAACATAGTTAGTTATACCATACTATAGATAATAATGCAACCCCGTTATGCGTTTAAGTAACACGTGTTGATGAATTAACGAGTGTTGATGAATCAACGATTGGGATTGTAAAATACCTTACAGGAAATTAATGCCTCTATTGTATTTGTGGTTTCCCCGTATGCTACAATCATATCTCCTGCATGTAAGTGCATAGGGGCTGCGTTAAATAAGTTTTCTGCTGAGTTACCTGCTACGGCATGGTTTTTAATTATATAGTGATACGTAGAATCTTCTTCGTGATAAAACTGCACGTATACTTTTTTACTTGCATTGTTATTATTTGCTATGTGTAACAGGTCTATTGTTGCATTGTGATTAGGAGGACACGTATATATTACAGTAGCGGCGGCATCCGCCGTAGTAGATGCCACCGTCACTGCTTCAGTAGCGGTTGAGTACGTACTGATATCCATTTACTTCTTAGCCTTCTTCTTAGCTGCGGCAGATAAATCTTTTATGTGATACACGTACTTACTATTAGAAGTATGCTTTGAGCCTGACATAGCCTGACCCTTAGCGTCCTTGTGTATAGAACCTCTGTGCTCTGTACCGTCACGGTAGTAATGTTTAACTCCTGCAGCCATTACTTACTCCTATTGTAGAACATGCCACCGCCACGATAGTCACTGTGTCCTGTACGTGACTTAGCCTTAGCGGGTGTACCACCTTTACTAAAGTCCATGTCTGGCGCAAGGGATACAGGTTTAGCTTTTTTATTAGAGATACCCTGCTCCATAGAACGGACATTTTTCATTAACTCAGCTTCATTTACTGCATCAATCCGACCAACAATAGTATCGTGTGTACCTTGTGTAATCTTTTCGGCACGTAAAGCTGCCCCTGCTTGTTTTTTAATATCATTACGCTCAACGGTTGTAAAGGATCGGTACACAGACATATCCAACGGCTTTAGCCCCGGCTTAGTAAGTTTAGCTGAAATGTCGCCTATGGCTTTTCTTTCGAGTTGACGTTTAGTTTCTGGCGAGGTATTGTTAGGCTTACGATCTTCTGGCATTAACACTTCCGAAATATCACCAGAGTCTTTAGCTTTAGTTTTAGCTTTAGCCTTCTTACCTGCAGCTTCATTAGCTTCACGTTTAGACCTAGCTTTATTAGCCTTTACTACTTGTGCCTTAACTACCGTGTCTACATCAAGGTCGCCCTTGTTTGCATCACGTTTTATTTTTGCCGCCCTTGCAGCCGCTGCCTTACGTTTAGCTATTGCAGCTGCTTTCTTTGCAGCCTTAGCTGCCTTAGCTGCTATTGATAGTGCGCCCATGTCAGTAGTTTCCTTTTACCATATTACTTTATCTTTTAAGATATGCAGATTTCTCATTGTATTCTAACTTAGCACAGTTAGGGTTTATATTTGCATGACTGTACTTATTCTTAATTCTTAGTGCCTCATTTAGAACGTCTGCCTCACATTCTTCTTCTGTATTAAATACGTATGGGCTAGTAACCATTTCACAATGCTCAGCTAGAGAACTCATACATACTAATATTATACCAAAATATCCTACTACCATTTTACTTTATCCGCCCAGTAAGCTGCACTCAACTTACCCTTAGATATGTTTTTACCGTGCCTAGCCTTAAAGCTCTTACGCTTAGCCTTCATGCGATCTGATTCACCAGCCTTTGGTTTACCTGCCGTGGAGGCTCCCTGTTCACCAAAGCGGATGAGCTTAATGGTAGTACCTTCTTTGGCAAGTACGGCATGAGATTTCTTAGGGTGCTTAGGTGTACGCTTGGGTTTGTTATAACCTGCAAATGTTTCTCCACGATACTCTATACTCATTTTAATAGCCTTAGTTTAGGCGTATCATTATTAGAGCCATGATCCGCTTTTATAAATTTCTGTGTAGCCTCTAATACGGCAACACGTCTTTGCAATTCAGTTACAACCATTAAGTTACGAGTAAGGTTATCTAGCTCTTCATACAGATCATCTATATCGCTATACATATCT
>Ga0114995_10001933_pt1 | contig 14411 bp, 12 predicted proteins | sample ArcticOcean_MG_C_11_FD_87038 | JGI IMG/M metagenome (GOLD analysis project Ga0114995, IMG submission 87038) | Marine microbial communities from western Arctic Ocean - ArcticOcean_MG_CB2_154 | ecosystem: Environmental > Aquatic > Marine > Oceanic | place: Arctic Ocean: Canada Basin | collected... | reverse complement strand
ATATGTTTGGGGTTTAAGGAACCGATTGATTCCAGCGAAGTACTAAGTTACGTTAGTAGTATTTGTAATACTGCATCGCAAATATTCGAAAATTTAGCAGGGAACTTTGTCGACGATAAATAGTACTTTGATATCATGTTAATATTAAAATATATTAACATTATTATGCATAAATCATAAATCATTACTTATTATTTATAACACTGTTTGTATTTGGTTATATATATTTTCTTTTAGTAATTTAATAAATAAAAGGAAATATATCATTAAATATCATTAAATATCATTAAATATCATTATATTTAATAAGGAATCTATATTAAATAATATTCAATAAATAATCTATATGGACTCTAATATTGATTTGGATATCAATAATTATAAATTGATAGATATACTTAATCTATTCAAATTAAATTATAATTTTTCAAAATGCGAACTCAAAAATACAAAAAGAATGGTTCTCAAAACACACCCGGATAAATCTAATTTAGACCAAAAATACTTCCTCTTTTTTATTAAAGCATTTAAAATACTTTTACAAATATATGAATTTAGAGAACATAAAGAACATAATGAACATAAAGTAAAAGATAAGACCTATGATAAAACGTATTTGCATAGCAAAGAGAATGAAGACCTATTAGAGAACTTTAAAAGTAACCCGAATTTTAATCAAATGTTTAATGAATTGTTTGAGAAACATAATTTAAATACATTATCAAAGAGCGACGGATATGGTGATTGGTTAAAGTCAGACCAAGATATCAATACAGATAATGTATCTAAAAATAATATGAACGAATATATTGAAAATAAAAAACGCGAATTAAGTGCTATACAGCCCGTTAATAATATTAAAGAATTATCAAATAATACCTTCTCTAACTTATTTGGTCACGACGAACATGAAAATTTCGCATCAGATGTATTTAGTTCTTTGCCCTATGAAGACTTGAAGAAAGCACACGTTGAGTCATTAATACCCGTAACAATTGAAGACTCCCAGGATAAAATATCTAGAAATTTAGAAAATATAAAATATGAGAGGAGTTCACAGAATGTAAACCCATTTACTGAAATGAAATCTAGAGAGATTTTAGAAAAGAATCGAGAAAATGAAGATAAAGATGATATACAACGATTATATGAGTATGCTAAAGAGGAAGAAAATCTAAGAAAAGTAAATGATAATTTAATGGCAACATTTAAGAGATTAACATAAAAATATTTACATATTATAATATATATGATTACTTATGAGAATTTTACATATATTATAATATTAATTACCATTAGTTACTTTTATCATAAATTTAACATTCACGACCAGATACAAAATGAACATAATCAATATCAAATCGTAAAAGATTATCTATTAAAAGATTCTTCTTTAGCAAAGAGCAAATTACCTATTATGTGGATACATATTGATAAAGAACTTAACTCTCGTAACTGGGAATCATTTTATTCCCGTTCGTCCAAAGATTTAAACCAGCCTTATAAACTTTTTACGCTAAAATCGATTATCAATAAATGTGGTAAAGATTTTAACATATGTATTATTGATGACTCTACATTCAAAAATATTATACCCGGATGGATTACGGACCTAGAGCTTCTTGCCGACCCAGTAAAAAGTAAAATTAGAGAGCTCGCTTTCGCGAAACTACTTTTTAACTATGGAGGGTTTTTAGTCCCCTCATCATTCTTATGTTTTAAGAATTTATATAATGTTTATAATGAATCAGTTCATGATGACAAAATTGGTATGGCAGAGATGATAAACCATGCAGAAAGTGCAAATGATAATATTTATGCTCTTAGCAATAATTTTATGTGTTGCAATAAAAACAACGCTGTCGTAGAATCATATATTCAACATCTTACTCAAACCATTTCAAACGATTATACCGCCGAGAGCATATTTACCGGGGAAACACAGAATTGGTTTAAGAATCAAATAAATAATGTTAATATTATCTCGGCTGAAAAAATAGGAACCATTGACGCGCATCAATCACCCGTAACAATAGAAAGACTCGCGGGTAACTTATTTATTGACCTAGCCAATAATAATCTAGGCATATATATCCCCGATAAAGATATTCTAAATAAACTAAAATATCAATGGTTATCGCGCTTATCATACGAACAACTAGTAGAAAGTAATACTAATTTAGGCAAATTTATAATTTTTAGCCAATAAATTACGCCTTTGATATATAATAAATTATATTATAAGAGGAATTCACATATACGATTCTTGATGTGTATGAAATACCACTCGATTTACATAATTGTCGAAGAATTGTTATAAATTTACTAAAATTTAATTTTCGATTAAGATAATATTGCTTTGACGTATGATAATACGCTTTTATCTTCTCACATAGCGGTTCTATCGCATTATGAAATTCTGCTTGCCGAAAAGATGTTTTAGAGAAAATAAAAAATCTATCATTCTGCTCCGCATAGTCTTCTAAAAATGAAATGACTAATTCCCTTTCTATATTACTTTTAAAAATTTGACTAGACATATATATATAAATTAACATAGAGATTATTTATCCTTTTCTCCTAAAATATCAATTAAATTATTTGTGAATAAACTCACCTCAATTTCATTTTCGTGAATATTATTAAAGATTGTTATGTATTTACATATTAATGATATTATCAAATACTTTTCCTCTTCATTAATAATATCCGTAATTTTTATATATAAAAAATAGTTATCAAGTATATCCATTACCGAATAACCATTTTCAAATAATAAATATAACGATTTTATTGCTTTTACTAGATTTCTCTTATCTTTACAAAGTTCCGTATATTCATTTAAATATGTAAATGGTATATTGGTACACGTCATATTTATTAATTCCGCATCGACATCTCTTCCTAGTAATTTTAATTTTTCAAGATAATTTATTAGTATCCTTATTGAATTATTCGATATCTTTATTAGAAAGTCCATACCTTCACTGCTTATTACTATATCCTCTGCCCTACAAATCTTTTCACAAATATATTGTAGATTCCTTTTTGTCTGCTGTTTTAATTTTAGTATTGTTACCCTTGATTGTAAGCTATCTATCACCTTCTGTGTATTGGTACATGAGAATATAAAATGGATATTATGACTATATTTATCTATGCATCCACGAAATACTTGTTGGCTTTGTTCATTTATCATATCTAGGTCATCTATAACTACTATCTTCTTTTTGCCTTTGATATTGCTCGATGTTTGGCAAAATGTTCTTGCTTCACTGCGATAATAAGATATACCCTGCTCTTTCAAATTATTTATGTATAAAACATCATCATTATAGAATACATCTCCAAAATATTCACGAATTATCGCAGAAATTAAAGATGTCTTCCCTGAACCCGAATCTCCTACAAATAACATATTTAGTGAATTCATTTCAATAAAGGTATTAAGTATATCCATTAATTCTTGTTCCATCTCAAAATCCTTTAATTTTAATGGTTGATATTTATAAATAAATGGCGAATTCATTTATTTATATTCGTATATTGTTATTTAAGTTTTTGTCACTATTTATTAATAATGTTAGATAATCCATTTTCCATTTTAAATATTAATCAAAACGCCTCTATTCAAGAAATTAAATCCGCTTATCGTAAACTTTCTATGATACATCATCCGGACCGAAATGGTAATTGCGAATTATTCCAGAAAGTAAACGCCGCCTATAAATCCATTCTTTCTAATTCTCAATCCCTTCATTCATATTCTCAATCCACCAATTCACCACACACCAATTCACCACACACCAATTCATCACACACCAATTCACCACACACCATTAACAATAAACATACCGATACTCATCATCAAAACAATCACGACTATAACCTTCCGGATAATACACCCCCTCATATTGTTTTACATTTAGAGGTTGATTTTCAAAAAATTTATTCCGGAACATCTCTACCTATACTAGTTACCCGATGGATTATTGAAGGGCCCGTTAAACGTCACGAAACCGAAACCATATATTTACATATACCAAAAGGTACCGATGATAACGAGATATTTACTATAAAAGAAAAGGGACATGTTTTAACTACCAACATTATCGGCGATGTTAAAGTCTTTATTAAAATTAAAAATGACACACTATTTTTTAGACAAGGACTGGATATTATATATAAAAAAGATATTTCCTTAAAAGACGCCTTATGCGGGTTTTCATTTGATTTAGAATTTATCGATGGTAAATGTTACAAAATTAATAATAAATCCGGTAATATACTATATCCTAATTATAAAAAAACGATTAATAATATGGGTTTTGATAGAAAAGATATTATGGGCAATCTTGTTATACAATTTAATATTATTTTTCCAAAAACACTATCCCTTGAACAGTGTAAAAGATTAGAATCCATCCTTTAATCTTGTTACCAGTCTCTTCTTAACGCCAATGTTTCCCATTTAATACGTTCTCTCCTCTTTAATCTATTCAGTCTCACTTTACAATTCCTATAATTATATATATACCTACCCATTGTACTAACAAATAAATGTCTTATTGCTAAACTATCTAACCTTATAAATATATCCTTATAATTCTCTATATTCCACCCATTCAGTTCGAATAGATAATCACCCCATTTATCACATCGATCGCCATCCTTTGGTGCTATCTTTATTATATCCTCCTTATCTAATTCCGGTATATGAACATCATCTATTATACTATCTCCGTCTTTCCCACTACATAAACAACATCCAAACATTATATTAATAATTATATTTTAATTTATTAATATAAACTATTTTATCTCTTTCGTTCTATTGGATTTGGTTTTTAATGTTTTTGATTTTCTACCTTTTGTCTTTTTCGACGGTTTCTTCTTTTTCTTCTTTGTATCCTTATACGGAGAGTATTTAAAAAATAATTCATTATATTCCTTTGGTTTTTTATCTACTAATTTCTTAAATTTCTTCATCTTTTCATTTCTTATATCGGCTAGAGTTGGCTGGTAACCATAACAAGATATACTAAATCGTTTTAGTAATCCCCGCTGTTTTAATCTATTCTTCGCTTGGACGAAAAAAAGATATTCCGCCATACACAATATTCTTTTATGGTCATAATACGGCCTATCTATGTAAATAAATGCCAAGAAGAAATTTAACATCGTATCTATCGTTGCTATTCTTACTATATTTTCACCTATCTTTATCTTATTATAGCTATGACAAGCCGTTGTTTTATAAATTATTGCTACCGTCTCCCGCCCTACCGCAACTTGATAATGTTCGGGAATTATTTCCCCAATCGCATTATGTTTCTTTATATTAATCTCATTAAAACCCTCGTCTTGTAGCCTTTCTTTCAGAATCGTTGACGTCGTTTCCGGTTCTACAGACAATACATCAAAGTCCGCATTATTCTTTAATTGCTTCCTTTTACGACGGGGCATATATTTACCATAAAGAGTCGTCGCATATCCACCCAGAAAAACTACCCCCAGACTCGTTAATGTATCTTTCACTATATTATAAATCCTTTTTATTTCATATTTTGTCCCTGTCTCAAAACTACGAATAAAATTTAGAGAATTACAACCTTTCCCTATTAATGGATAATGTTTATTTAACAATATTAAACGTTTTAATATCTTCTCCCACCTACTAACGTCCCCATCTGGTCTGGATAATTCTAAATACATCGACATTCTTAAAAAATTCGGCGGAGCATATAATATCCCATTTATTTTTATTGAGCTTTTTAATATATTATCAAATATCTCTGGTACTAAAAAGGTTATGTCTGCCACCGGCACATAATTTACAAATATTTTGTAAGTTCCCTTATGTAATCCACTTTTTGCCTCAACATCTGTATAGTTATGTGAATAAAAATAATCCGCTAGCTTCTTCGCATCTGTTAGTGGGTCTTTTGAAAATACATCGTAATCCGGTATTTCTATACTTCTATTATAAAATTGAGAATCTACTGGTAATATATTGTTTATCGCTGTTCCACCATAACAAATTAAATTATTCTCTTTTATAAAATCCTCTACCAGAACTATCATTCGTTTTATAGAGTCAGTTAGATGGACGTGACCCTTATTTTTATTTTCGGCCTCATCTACTCTCTCTCGTAAAATCACTAATTCTCTATCTTCATATAAATCTACCATACGTATATATATTATATATAAGATATATATATATCTTATATATTGATTTCGTTGTATTCTATCAAACACATTTCTTTCGCGCACCAGCCGGTCCTATTATATGTATCGCCGCGGTTGTCCCCAATCCCATATCTTTTGGTGGAGGTTTTGGTTTCTCAGCAAATACCTTAATATATCTTAATTGTTTCGGTTTTAAAATAAATGCTTTATTTTTAAATATGTCATTATATGTTTGTAAATTACTATCATTATGCTGGAAACATTGCGCTATAAATTGACATCCATATGATTTTAATGTCGTAGAACTCGGATTTGTTGGTTTATTAGAGTAATCCGGTAGACATATCGTCATATTCTTCTTATTACTATTTATTATATCATTCATTGAATGAGTGTTTATTACTTCACTATATCTTCTAGATACTAAAAATGGTGGAGCATTCACTTTCTTTTCTAAATTTAGATTAATTATTGGCGCAGAAGATATATTCGTATATTTATCTAAATGCGTGTCTTTAATGTCTATTTCATTATTCATTTCTACCATTATTATTACTTTACCCCGGATATCATCATGATTTAATGGTATCGCCCCTAAATTCTTATGTTTGTTTGTATTCGCCACGTTATATTCTTTACCATATATATTCGCATCTAACAATCTATTACCCAATGTTAATTCTATCAAATTCGCCACCTTTGTATAAATTTGATCTTGGGCACTTTTTATTCTTAGATGTAAAAATAATGGATCAGAAGAATTCCCACATATTTTTGTATTCGGGTTAAAGGCGCTATCCGCTATTTCGGTTAACACCTTGTCTAAATGTATACTATTCCAACTCCCTTTTAACATAAAACTATCATCATTTGATATTGCCACTTGGGGAGTACCTTCTATATTGAATATACAAATATCCAAACAACGAGCTCCCTGTTTTATACAATGTTTTAATGCACATAAATCTACATATCCATTCTTAAAATCTCCCGTCGCACAACAGTTATATGCTGTTTTTATGTAGAAATCCCGGATATCGTGACAATATATTTCATTATCATAGTCTATTGGGCTGATTGGATGTCTCATCTCGACATTTGTTATATTCTTACACTCATCTCCACTAAATCCCTCATATTTATTAATTTTAGAAAAATAGCCTAGCAATATTATAACTATCGCCGAAAATAATATATAATAATACATGTTCTCTTATAATATCTAATTATTTAATTATATCTAATTATATCTAATTATATCTAATTATATCTAATTATATCTAATTATATCTAATTATTAAATAGTTAAATATTTAATAATTATTAAGTATATAGTCATGCCTGGAGGATTATTAAATTTAATATCTAAAGGCGACCAAGATATACATTTTATAAACAATCCTACTAAAACTTTTTTTAAATGTTCCTATGCCAAGTATACTAATTTTGGTAAACAAAAATTTCGCATCAATCCTGATTATTATTCCGACTTAAAACCCAATACTGATACGAAACTTACTTTTAAATTCCCTCGTTATGCCGAATTATTAAGCGATACTTATTTAGTTGTCAGATTACCTAATATATGGAGCCCAATATATTATCATGACCCCTCGACATCATCACCATCGTCACCATCATCACCATCATCGTGGCATCCATATGAATTTAAATGGATTGATAATATCGGTTCTCAAATGATTAAAACTATTAAATTTTATATTGGAGGACAAATTATTCAAGAATATACCGGAGATTATCTATATAATTTAGTTGAAAGAGATTTCCCACATGATAAAAAAATGCTGTATTATCAAATGACCGGACATATTCCCGAACTTAATGACCCCGCAAAAGCTTTCGAAAGACCGGCATATCCCAACGCATTTTATCCCGCGACAGATTCCTCATTTAACATCCTTGATGACAATACAGATACAGATTTGTCAGGCAGTGTACCCGATTTATTTCAAGCATTAGGTGTAGAACCATCTATCAGAAGTAGAGATTTATATATACCTATTAATATTTGGTTTACATTATTAGATAAAATGGCATTTCCACTTGTATCTTTACAATTTGTCGAATTTACGGCCGAAATTGAACTTAGACCCCTTAATGAACTATTTGTTGTTAAAGATTTAGACATTCCTATGAATGAGGCTAAATATATTAAACCTAAGCCCAACGATGAACGATATTCCTTTTATCATTTTATTCATAATCCACCACAATTTACTCGGTCCCCGATTTATACCGATAAGAAAACCCAAACCAATAATGATATACATTTATCTTCTACCTATATATTTCTTAGTGAAGAAGAACAAAAGGTTTTTGCTTTAAAACCCCAAAAGTATTTGATAAAAGAAACTTATCAATATAAATTTTACGATGTCGTCGGTTCAAGGAAGGTTGAACTAGATAATACCTCCGGTATGGTAAGCAATTGGATGTGGTTCTTTCAACGAAGTGATGTCAATCAACGAAATGAATGGTCTAATTATTCTAACTGGCCATATAAAACCCAGCCTGTTAATATTTATAAACCTACCGGGACTGCTGTGGGACTGGATGCAAACCCACATGACTTATCCCATAACTATTTATTTACTACCGGTTACTATAAACCCGAGAATAAAAGAACCATTATGAATAACTGGGCTTTAATATTTGATGGCAAATATAGAGAAAATGAGCAGAACCCTCACGTTTTCGCTTTTACGGAAAAATATAAATGCTCTCTCGGGTCATCCGACAATTGTCTTTACAATTATAACTTTTGTTTAAATACTAGCCCTTTTGAATATCAACCTTCCGGCGCTATGAATACTTCTAATTTTAATAAAATAGAATTTGAATTTTCCACATTTGAACCCCCCACCAACTTTTATTCTCAAAAGAAAGAAATTCGCGCATACACAGATACTAGTTATGATTGTAGCGAAGAATCCACCGTTATTGCCGTTAATCGTCCCACGTGGAATCTATACCAGTATAATTATAACCTACATATTATTGAAGAAAGGTTTAATATTCTCACATTCTCGTCCGGTAATGCGACATTACAATTTTCTAGATAATAATTATTTCTCAAAAACTACATCTTAATTTATACTCTAATTTATACTCTAATTTATAAATCTTTTTATACATTAGGATATTCGTAAAGGGTAAAATAGGCGAAAATAATGAACAATGGACCGAAGATAGACCCGATAAAAGATAAAAGATAAAAGATAAAAGATAAAAGATAAAAGATAAAAGATAAAAGATAAAAGATAACAGATACAATATTAGTAATCAAAAATTAAGAACGTTAGGATGGAAGGTTTCGCCGAATTATGTACCCCCCCGCCCGATATAATAATCTCAATCTAGTAGTCATTATTAATTAAGCATCTTTTTTCCGGACCTCCACAATTTTCTCTTGTCCTACGGCAGAAATGACCGTACAGAACACGTCAATGTTGACACCATTATCTACCATATCACAGTATTCCTTTAGAAGAAATGATGCTTGGTCGTCATCATCTGTTCTATACGTTTGATTTGGTAGTTGTATATCCTCTCTTATTTCCCCATCCTCATCCATTAGGATGACATAGGTTTCATCATAAATACCTTGAACTTGCCAGTCTTTTTTATTCACAATGGGGACATCAATGGAATGCGTTGATGGACATAGTTCTTCACATGTATTTCCCGTAAAGATATCAATGGCGCAAAACTTACACTTTGCATGCCCGTGTTTTCCTGTTTTGGAAACAGAAACATCCCTAACTTTACATGGCTTACCCTTCACCATAATATACCCACCTTTCCTTATTTGTCCGGCTTCAACGGATAATGTGACAGAAGCACCCGAATCGGTTGTCTCAATAGTATAGTTCTCATCCCCACTCATTGTGTGAATTAAATATATACAATCTTTCTTATATGTTTTTCAATCTTATTTCTATTATTATATTAATGTTATTGACCCATCCCCCGTTGGGTTATCTTGTAAACAAGACCCCCACGCATTCGCCGGCTGGGGTGCACCCGGGTCATTCATAAATACCCCCTGAAGTAATTGCTGCTCTATTGATACCATCGCTTTTTTTAGTAAATCATTATAGGTCTTTGGTTGTAATCTCTCAAGAGTTGATTGTAGCCAGGGATTTAATAATATCTTTAATTCCGTGCCTATCGTATTATTTCCATTCCCTACCGAAACCGAATTCACCGTAGATGTGCTTGCGACTTTATCAGACGAGGGTTCTTGTCTACTAATTCGTTTTTGTAAATAAAGTTCTTCTTCACTAAGTCCCGATTTCCCCGCATTCCCAAATGAACTATTACTATCCGCGGCCTTTATTTTATCTTTTTTCGATTTACCGTGTAATTTTCCTTTTAAAAAACTTATCATTGTTTTCGCTTGACAACCTACAGATGTTAACTCTCCGCCTATCCCCGGCTCTTTTACATATTCGCATTTATCGTCATTATTACATCCATCTATTATTTTTTTATCTCCATAATTACCCAAATGATTATATAGTTGACATTTACTTTGGTCGGAAAACGACCCACCACCCATTACTTTAGTACTTTCACTCGCATATTCTTGTTTATTATCTTTGAACTCTTTGGCCGGCATACTTTCGTCTCTATTTTTATCATCCTGCGTTTCTTCAACTCTCCATCTAGAAGTAGAGCCTTTGTAATCAGTACTGTTAAGTTTGGCCGTATTAACACCATATCCTTTCTTGTAAACACCGCCACAATTATAATGCCAGCAAGTATTTAAACTACTTGTTTTACCGTATAAGTTTATCAACCGGACCTTATCTTTCATATTTACTGGACCTGTTTTCGCCCCATCAAATGATTCAAACTTCCAATACTGAGCGTTGCCGGAAAAAACATTACTTGGACCATTATTTTTTGCGGCAGTCACCGATACATACGCCGAAGGACCGCAACTATTCCCATCACATGTAACCAACCAATCATCATTTTTTGAACGAATTGTTAAAATATCTCCGTAATTAATTACTTTATTATCCTTCCCCGATGATTTATTCACGAATATCCAAGTACATGCATTTTTATTAGTAATATAATAATCCGAACTAGCCGGATAGGTTCCTATTCCGGAACCACAAGCTCCTTTGCTTCCACAAGAACCTAATAAACCTTGGGTGCCATCTTCTAATATGTGATAATGTATATTATATTCTATATTACCGCTTACATCATCTGTCATTCCTTCCATTATATTATGCTTATTATAAATAACCACTAACATCAGTAATAATAGAAATATACAAGTAATTGTAAATATATAATTCATTTCTATAAAATAAAATAAGATTATTTATATAATGAGTAAAAATAATTTAACAGATAATCATATTAAATATTTAGCTCAAAGAGATTCCAATAATTACAATTTAGAGAAAGAAAAAAAGGAAAAAGCAGAAAAAGTTAAAAAGGAAGAGGAACTACAAGACAAAGAAAAAGAAGACGCCAAATGTAATCCTACCCGCATACTAGTTATTCTTTTATATTCTATATTAATTATTGCCGCCAATTATACAATTGGTATATCACTCGTTAATGTATTATTGCATTATACTAAAGATGATATTAACCGAGACTATCCCATCGAAATGGAAAAGTTCTGTTATTATGGCGAGGACATTTTAAATAAAGATAATAAAGTTCTCCTTGAAGAAAATATGAAATTTGCAGGACAATGTAGTTTATGGGAGATGATTAAAACCATCTTTGAAGACCTCTATAAAGTATTCAGCTACCTTGGTGACAAAATTGGTTCAGTATTTAATTCTTTTACCCAGGCTATTCCACGAGCCGCCGGTACGTTTGCTATGCTTGCTGAAATGGTCGGCGATATCTCCGACAAGAATAATACTACCCCCGACACGACTACCTCCAAGACCCCTCCTAATAAAAAATCTATTAAAAATAACCTTAAAGGCGGTGCTTCACCTCCCACTCTTAAAAAGGATACGACTACCACCAATACCCCTCATAATACTCCTAAACAACTACATAGCAAAAGAACCGAATTATCTATAAAAAACGATATTATTGCCTCCGCAAAATGTGTTCCCCTCGCATTTTCTGACGGATATGAAGTATTCAATAATGGTAAGGGTGGGCTCGATGGTCAGGCTGACCGCGCCGCTATACATTTGAAATATGGACCATTAAATTTGGAACCAAAACCCACACTAACCCTCGTATCATTATTTAGATATATTACTATTAATAACGGGTATATGAGATGGTTTCTAAATTCATTAAAATCTATAATCTCCGAAAAGGATCAAGACAACTTTTATAAAAAAGCATTTATAACAACCTTTTCATCCGTTATTATGGTGTTTTTCATTCTATACTATATTGTCGCCCATATATCAACATTAGTTACTATGATTCCTCCTATTCTTGGTATCGAAATTGGTAGACACGTTTCTAGCGAGCCATCTGGCGAAAATATATATATATATTGTGCGAAGGATTGGTTCGCATTTATTCTCACAAAATTAGCAGCACTTATATGGACCCCTCTTATTATTACATTAATGTTTCCGATTATTCTACTACACAATCTATTCAAATACTTCTGTCAACCGTTCTTTAGTAATGTCAAAGAAAGCAAAGAGATATTATATTTACTCAGGAATATCATTATCTTTGTTTGGCTAGGCATTTTATGTTCTTGGTATTATTCACAATTCGGTCAATGCCCCGACGATATATTCATCGGGAAATTACCTATCAAGGATTTCCCCCTCATTTTCTCTATCGCATCCGTTATATTTTTCTTTATCACTTACTTTCTTATTTAAATATTTAATATTTTTATATTTTTAATATTTTTCTTTATCACTTACTTTATTATTTAATATTTTAAATTTTAAGATATAAACACTGTCTCTTTATTATTATTACATATGGGCAAATTTAATAAAAAAACCAAGGGTAAACATAAGAAACCCGACCAGCTACCATTTGTTAGTGTATGCACGCCAACATTTAATCGCCGACCGTTCATACCATATATCATTCAAGCTTTTTTAGAGCAAGATTACCCCCAGGATAAAATAGAATGGGTTATTATCGACGACGGCAAAGACAAGGTTGAAGACCTATTTAAAAATGTTAACAATGCCAAGTATTTTTATTATGATGAAAAAATGAGTTTAGGTAAAAAAAGAAATCTTATGCATAGTAAATGTTCCGGAGACATCATCGTTTATATGGACGACGACGATTATTATCCACCCTGTAGGATATCTCACGCCGTAGAACAATTAAGGAAACACCCACTCGCCTTAGCAGCCGGGTCAAGCGAATTAAATGTTTGGTTTAATGACCTAAACCAGATGTACCGATTTGGACCTTATGGACCATCACACGCCACCGCCGCTTCTTTTGCTATCCGTAAAACCTTATTAAAACAAACTCGTTATGATGAGACCGCCGAGATCGCCGAAGAAAAACAATTCTTAAAAGACTATACTATTCCATTTGTTCAATTAGACCCATTAAAAACTATTTTAGTTGTCGCTCATATACATAATTCTATCGATAAGCATATGTTTCTTTCAGCCGAAGATACTGATATTGTTCGAAAATCGGTAAAAACACCCAGCGCTTTTATCAAAAATAAAGATTTACTATATTTTTATACCTTACGTCTCCACGATGAACTACTAAAATATGATTTAGGTCGCCCAGAACATAAACCCGAAATTGTAAAACAAGTCGAAAAGGTTAAAGCAAAATTAGGTTATACCTCCCCACCCGAAAACGCCGAAACCTTTATTACCATTCAAGACCAAGATGGTATACAACGTAATATAACCAGAGAACAAGTCATCGTTATCTTAAATCAGCAACAGCAAGAAATCATTAGACTGAATACTCTCCTAGCAAATCAATCACAAATGCAATCCAATTGTTTACCACCACCTGAGAATAATGACCCCAACACTTCCCACCAAGATGATATTCTACCGGATATGACACCAACCAATATTGATACGGATACTGCTATAATATCCTCAAATAATAACCCTGACGATAAAGTACCCCTCGAACAACCCACCCCTATAAATGTAGACCCTGCGGTTGATAATCTCGAACAACCCACCCCTATAAATGTAGACCCTGCGGTTGATAATCTCGAACAACCCACCCCT
>Ga0114995_10001925_pt1 | contig 14463 bp, 10 predicted proteins | sample ArcticOcean_MG_C_11_FD_87038 | JGI IMG/M metagenome (GOLD analysis project Ga0114995, IMG submission 87038) | Marine microbial communities from western Arctic Ocean - ArcticOcean_MG_CB2_154 | ecosystem: Environmental > Aquatic > Marine > Oceanic | place: Arctic Ocean: Canada Basin | collected... | reverse complement strand
CAACAGTTTAAAAGCACGGAGACTCAATTATCTAAGTAGGAGGAAGACTAAAAGTCGAAACTCGTTGATTACGATATAGCGTTGGTATTCCCCTTTCTCTCTGCAACTCAGATCTCGTATCCTACCACTATGGAATCTATTTCGTCCTGTACTTCCATAAAAAATGTTCTTTTACTAGATAGCGAAGGCAAACGCGTGGCTGTAAAATATTACGATTGTGACATGTGAGTGCATACTGAATACATGATATGATTCGTTATTCATTCTTTTTTTGTATAGGGAATCGACTGTTCAGCAGCTTGCCTTTGAAAGGTCGCTTTATCAGAAGACAATTAGATCTAGTGCACGTAACGATCCAGAAGTCGTGATGTTTGATGGAAATATCGTAGTGTATAAATTTATCTCAGATGTACATTTCTACGTTACTGCAGAAGATCATGAAAATGAACTCATTCTATTGAGCGTACTACAGGGCTTTTTTGAGTCTGTATCCTTACTTTTAAGAGGATTGGTAGAGAAAAGATCCGTTCTGGAAAATCTAGACTTAGTCCTCCTTGTTCTAGACGAATTAGTAGACGGAGGAGTAATACTCGAGACTGACTCAGGCGTGATTGCCAATCGTGTTTCAATGCGAGGTGCGGATAGCGAAACTCCTCTCACCGAGCAATCTTTTGCCCAAGCTATTGCCTCAGCACGGGAACAAATTTCGAGAAACCTGTTACGATGAATACACTCTTTCTATGACTCTACTCCTTTTTAGTTCATTACGAGTGCACAAAAAACACAATTGAAACATTTTCTTATATGAGAAAGGTATGCGGTGGTAGTAATACTTAAATTTTTACACGCTTAAATAATACACAAAACAACATAACTCGAGCGTGTTAATCCATACCTTCAAAGGATTTTTCTAAGAAATCCCACTTTTCCTGCAGAGATCCAGAGATAGGAGAGAATGAGGCAACATTTTCGTACTTTGACTTTGAATACTTTTCTACTACTGCTAATTTTGGCCCATTTTGGATTCGCTGATGATGCTTATTTAGCTCCTTTACACAACTTTTGATTTCTAGTGGAGAATAATATGAGCACTTCTGGAACCCTACAACACTCAACACTCTTTCTGAAGTGAAATGTGCCAAAACCAACGCAGATGAAGCAACCATGGAAGGACAGTAAGATAGAAAGCTGTAATCCAAGAGAGTTAGTTCTATAAAATACGTAGCTAGTGACTCCAAGTCAGAATCTGCGCCACAAAGACTGGTCAAATATTTAAGGAACTGCCTAGCTGTTGGCTGTGTTAACTCAAAACGAAGTGCATCAAGGATATCACGTTCCATTAATAAAATATCATCACGTGTGTAAGTGTTATCAGTGATGTAGCAGAAGTCATCAACTTGAGGTGCGTATATTTCCTCATATTTTGAGGCAACTAACATGCAGGTTATTCCTACAAGTTGGAGTCGATTTCTCTTGACCAGTTTTAAACCGAGATAACGGTCTAAATAGTTTAACGTGAGAAATAAAGTTTCTGAGGTCAAGCTGTACTCATCCGCAACTTCCACGAGCCAGTCGACTAAAATACTACGCATGCTTGGATTTATCTCCTTTTGAGTGGTGGTCATATAGTCTCGAAATCTGGTAGTCTCAACTTTTGTCGTTCTGAGATATGAAATTATATCATTCGCATATTCTGTGCTCTTAGACATATTTTCAGGAAGCAAACGATCATATCCAGTACACGTAGCGAGAGCAAAGCAGGGTAAGTTTGAACGGATTATATTGTCCCTAGTATTAGTGAAAAACCATTCTGTGTCTGTATCCAAATTTTGTTCCAGAGAGGACTGTTCACTTGCTGTCGTCGAGTATCCCGATAATTCCTATTAAGAATCGTAAAATGAAATACGTTTCAAGGAAATGCCTACCTTTTTTCTTGTTCCTATAACCCTGCCAGATATATCATGATTTCTATTGGTAATATCTCCTAAAGGTTTCATTTCAAAATCTGGAGTTTTTCAAAAAGTGAATTGAAAGTATCGAACGAAGTGAGGGGTGCTTTAATTTTTTTATCGACCACTACTGAACTACTCGAACGTGCTCAATTTGAGCTCTGGGTTGCGATATACCTTCGAACTACAATAAATATCTTGCACTGCAGTACGCTTATCTCCTTCGTGTTTTCGACCTATTAATCCTGGAGTTTTTTTGAATTTTGAATTTATCGACTGTTTATTTAGGGTGTCATAGGGAAGGTGTATAATGGTCTGTGCAGACCTCCAAATAGAGCGAGAACAAAAAAAATATGAATGGAACACAATGCTGGTCGCCGGCCTTGCAGCCCACCGGGTGAAGTCAATAGTTATCACTCCTTTTTCTGCTGATATCTTCACTTATCGAGAGATACTATATAGTATGAGTCATTGAACACATGCGCGATTCTCCAACTTTACTTGAGGTAGTTGCTGCCGAAAATTTTGTTGCAAGTTTATACTCGGCAATTTCCCAACTGCTCGATTTGGTACAAATATTGTTCAAACAAATTCCATGACTCATAAGCTTGGACTTTAGATTCTTACTTTTGGTCATCAGCAGCAAGATTTTACCTTTATTCGGAAACATCGCTGCGAAATTGCAGCTTTGCTGCATTTTTGTTTCGAGCTGAATTCCTTTTCTCGTCATAGCTCTTCAAGTGGGGAACGGTTATATGACATAAGGCGGATCTCATCTTCAAAGGTATTTGGGCTTTCGAAAAAACAGGTATCAATATCAGCAATTCATACAACTTTACCACTGTATCTTCAAAATATGAAAGAAAACTACTTCATGACCAAACGCAAACCGAAAGTTTTAAAATTACAGAGTAATGATAGCCAAGACAACTCTATGCAAGGGGTAAATCTAGCTTTCGCAAACTCCTGTGAACTCTTTATTCGTGATATTTTGCCTGCGGTATTTTTCCTGTTGGAAACAAGCAAATTAAGAATTTGGTTCAATTTTGTTATTGGTTCAAGGAAGACACACAACTTGACTTGCAGTTATTTTTTGTTTCATCTCGTGCGCTCAGAAAGTGCTCGGAGTACTCGCAGTTCTTATGATTTCCATATTCTTACTGCTCTCGCAGCCGCTACGAAATGTTGCGAATGGTACTTTTCAAGTGCTTCAACAATCACATATGATAAAAAAGCTCAATCACCTAAATATGGTGAAGTTTCAAGTGCTTTAAAATCTATTCCAAAGCACCCAAAGGGTCTTTCCTTTCAGGACTTCAACCGTTGCTGTCCTCTTTGCTTGAATAAACGAGTAGGTCCGACCCTGTTGATAAGAAGCGGGTATGTTGAAGTACAATATTTAATTTTATTCTTTTTATTGTATAAATCACAGATACGTCTTTTGTTTTTCTTGTATTTCAGAACATGTGTTGAAATATAATACTTGTCCGGTAACGAAAAAGTCTACGCTCAATTGTTCAGATGATCTCAGGATGCTCTATGAAGTACATTGCTAGTTCTTCGCTTGATTTCTTTTCTGATTATATAAATATGCCATAAGAACGGAGGGAAGGCAAAGGATAGCATAGCTACTTGCCAAGTTACGAACATGAACGTAAGTTAAAAGTGGGTGGCAAATGAGTACATGGTTTGCCAGAGAAAATATATCCTCACTTATGAGCGTTGCCAAAATGAACGAGATCAGAAGTAATAATCTGAAGGCTACGTACGCACATTGAATCCATACTGTTTAGACGTGAATCAGTACAAAATATTGTGCACATACACTCTACTTGTATTGTTGTAACATGTTTGAAGAGTCTGCAATTCGTAGTGTGAGGTATGGATGTAAATGTTCTAGTTATCAATAACACTGTATTTTAAAAAAGTATTAAGGAAAGGCACAACATCCGTCCTGCACAGTATGCAGACGTGAGACCGAACTTCTATGCTTTTTGCTTTCCGACATCTACCACCACCGCAAACAAAAAATGGAAAAATAAGTCAAGTTACTGATAGAGAAAGGGATTTGACTTTTTCGAACTGGAAACCATATGCATATGACCATTTCTTTGCTTTTCTATTTTCAAACGGCAGCAAAGGCAAGCTAAAGTGGTATATTCTCGTGGATGGTAGCAAAGTAGTTACTCGTTTCTCTTTTCAGCTTTTTCATTTTTCTCCAGCTCCTCCCTGTCTTTCACTCTTTTTTTTCGCCTTCTTTCTCCTTTTCAGCTGCCGTCTGTAAAAAGCTTTCTCCAAAAATTTCCTCAACTGTCAACGAGTCCACCCTTCGACCTTTCTCCTTTCGACCTTTGCCAAACGGCAAAAGGAAGACACTGCCGTGTTAACTTTGTCAAATATTCATTATATACACATATTATATTCGCTGAAGTCGGAGTAGTAACTGCAAACGACAAGACGGGAAAAAACTAAATAGCTGGCCAATAAACATTCTCTTCTTAGCACGCGTTTTATATACGTATTTTGCCTTGGGCTCCCTTTCTGAAATACGCTTCAATGCTGCAGAACATTCACTTATATGTCGCGCAAACTAAAGTTCTACTATTGTCGTTAGAGTTTATTATCTTACTGTGATCTCAACTCAATTTTGAGGTACTTTCGAACTTAACTGTTTTGTACTTGGGTGTGCAATTGAAAGTTTGGGCACAGTTTGGACCGTACTCAAAATATTTAGCATTTTTGCTGCAATAAACTTACTTTATATACTTTAAATATGCGTAAGAAAGTGAGTGATCGCGATCGCATCAACGATACCTGTGCTTTGAATTGGAGTAAAACGAATAGGAACTTTCCAAAAGTTGTTGAAAATGTTAGAAAAATGTCGGATGGGAAGGGTATCGATCAAAATCTCGTGGAAGAAGAGTTTAATGCGATCCGAGTTACCGATGCAAATTCAGCAGCACCTTGTAATTCTGTCGTTACTTCTGTTGACTTTTCGTATGAGAATGTTTCTCTGCTTCTTACTGCTGGTTTTGATAGAAAGTTGAGGATATTTGACATTGACGGAAAACGAAATTCACTAAAGTCTTCCTCTCTGTTTGAGGATTTACCTCTTCGCAAGGTTAAATTTACATCTTCTGGTCAAATATTGTTAAGTGGCAAGGCAAATTTCATTTATGTATATGATATAAATAAAAGTTCAGTCATGAGCCGTGTTGATGTTTTTGGCTCAGAAATACTGATCAAAGGTTTTGCAGAGTCACCTAATACTTCAGAAGTTCAGACTACTTCAATATATGGTATTGGAAGAACTTTATCTGTCTTCTCAAGTCGGGACTATCGAAAAGTTGCGACTCTCAATGTTAGCGAAGACATAGTTGGTGCTTCTTACTCTCACAGTGGACGAGAATTATTTTTAGCTGGGTCTGACGGTAAAGTTTGCACTTGGGACTTGAGGAAGATGAGGTGCATGGATAAAAAGAGTTTAGTCGGATCCAGAAAAGTAACAGCCCTCAACTACTCAGCTTTAGACCAGTTGGCAGTTGGTGATAGCGATGGAGTGGTAAATATTTTTCCTCGATGGAAAGAGCTTTTTAATGATTCATCTCAAAAGGAGTTGGTTGCAGGTGAGAAAATAATGAGCTTGAAGTCTGTAGTAGACGGTGTGAGCTATAATTGTGGTGGTAACTTACTAGCACTTTCATCAAGTGTGTGCAAGGATTCTTTAAGAATGGTCAAGCAGCCTTCGTGCACTATTTGCTCCCGATGGCCTACATCCAAGACTCCTGTCAATTTTGTGTTTTGTACTACTTTTAGTAGAGAAAGCAGGTATCTCGCTGTGGGCAATGCACGTGGCAGAGTGTTATTATATTCTCTCAGATAGCTCTTAGAATTATTTATATGTTTCTATGCAGAATTCAATTTATTGCAACGATGAAAATTCCTAGAAATCCCACTACTCCACATCATGTCACGAGGTAATCGAATCATCGAAGTCTTCTAGCTTCTCTTTCTGATTCCATCAGCGTGAGAATATCACCTGAAGAGAGAAAAGTTAAAAACAAAATTCTACACTGCTTTTCAACGTACCTTCACGAACGGGACCTTTCACGTTTCTCATGATTTGACGATTTTGATCGTCCAAAAACTTTACACGAACCTGAGTCACCTGAAAAACGGGTAAGTATCTGTCACATCACACATTTTATAGGCAAAGACCTGTCCTCTTGAGCCAGTTCGTCCAATAACTTTCATCACAATAGCCCTAGGTGGAATTTAAGTTAGATAAAAATCTTCAGCGCGAAGCTAGGTAAAGGGATCACTCGGCTTATTGCCGAGGGAATAATTACTACGAATGTACTTACAATTTAATAGGATCCTATTTACAACATATCAGTGCATCCAATAAACATAAACAAAAGACAAGAGTTTGCCGGTAAAGAAAAAATGCGTACCATTTCGAAGACGTGATAAGAATACAATCTATCGAATAGAGAATTATCCTAGTTTTCGTTCAAATGCGGAATAAATTGTTTGACGCCTAGCTATTGTGTGACAATTTCCGAAGCGCCTTAAGTGAGGGGAGGTGCGACTCGTTTTTCCTCTTCTCCGTTCCGATTCGGGTTCCGGAATCGTATTTAGGGTTATAAAACTTTCCAAAAAGCCAGTAATGCTTGGTTGTAGGCTTGTACCGTGATTTTCGAATCGGAATAAACTCACGCTCAGACGTCAGAAAAAGAATACGCGACCGACTAGGAACCGGTGCACGTGCAGAATCTCATCTATATTTACTTCAGTTGTCATCATCGATGGTATCATTAAAGTTGCAGAAGCGTCTTGCTGCCTCTATCTTAAACTGTGGGAAGCGTAAGATTTGGCTCGACCCTAATGAGGTACGTTGAGTGATTTTAGCAACTCTTTTCTTGTTCTGTTGAACCGAGCCGGTATAATTAACAGAAAGTTTCCTATTCTGATCATCTTGCTTTTAGATAACTGAAATTTCGAACGCGAATTCCAGACAGAATATTCGAAAACTTGTCAAAGATGGGCTTGTGATCCGCAAGCCAGAAAAGGTACGTGAACGCTATTCTTTCTTGCTCTCTTCTCTAATCAGTTTGCTTGTAGATCCACTCGCGGTCAAGGACTCGCAGGGAACAAGAAGCTAAAAGAAAAGGACGTCATACTGGATATGGTATATCTATTATTTCCTCACTATCTACTGAACATCTAAATCTTAAACTCAACAGGTAAAAGAAGAGGTACGAGAGAGGCACGTTTGCCTACTAAGGTGCTCTGGCTCCGCCGACACAGAGTCCTTCGTAGATTACTGAAGAAATATCGAGATGCTAAGAAAATTGATAAGCATATGTATCATTCCATGTATCTTAAATGTAAGGGGAATGTATTCAAGAACAAGAGAGTACTCATGGAGGCAATACACAAGACAAAGGCAGAGAAAAGTCGTGAAAAGTCGCTGGCAGACCAGTTTGAGGCCAGGCGCACTCACAACAAAGTAGTGAGATCTAGAAAAATTGCAGCTCGTGAAGAAAGAATTCTTACGGGAGCTGCCGCTGATTTGAAGTAGATAGATTTCTATTAGTATGTCGACAATAATATATCCTGAATATCCTTCAACAAATCTCCCACAACTCCTCTATCCGGGACACTTCCTGCCATGCCATAGATAGGAGCTTTCCCTCCTTTAATTCCTTCAGGCAAGCTAAGAACCTCATAAACTGAAAGCCTCAAATCCGCAACCAATCGTGGAACACACGATACGTTTGCGGCAGTGATACACAAATGCAGAGCTGGTGGCGCTTGCAACACAGATAGTTGCCAGCCTTTTGACTGTAAAATATCATTCACAATATAAATATTGATTTTATTCATATTACTCTTCCAGGCAACTATCATGTTTATATCTTCACCAATTACTTGCAAACCTGGAATAGAATTAATCTCTGTCCGAAGCATCACAGCAGCAGCATAAATTTCTTTAGCTACGGTCGTATATCCATCAATACCCATGTGAACAAGTGCAGCCCATGTTTGACTTATCAGTCCTCCTGAGCGTGAACCAGGCTGTGAAGGAGATATGTAAAGCCCTCCAGTCCAATCCATTACTGATGTGTATTGAAATTTACGCAATTCCCTCGATGAATATAAAACTACTGATGAACCTTTTTGAGCACAACCATATTTGTGAGTATCTACACTCATGGAAGTTACCCCAGCTAACTCAAAATCAAAAATAATAGTAGAAATCTCTGCTTTCAAAAAAGGTAAAACAAAACCACCTAAGCAAGCATCGACGTGAAGGCAGCAATCGTATGCTAGTGCAATCTCGCTAAGAGCTGCTATTGGATCTATCGCACCATGTGGGTAACTTGGAGCTGATGTGTAAATCAAAATAGTATTCTTATTTATCTTTTTTTTTACTTCGTCCACTCTCATCCTCCCTTCCTTGTCAACCCCTACTCTAATAAGTTGTATCTTGAAGTATTCAGCAGCCTTATACACAGCAGCATGTGCCGAAATAGCAATAATCCTGGAGAAATAACGATGTAAGCTGAATGAAGTACGAAAGAAAAAGCAAAAAGATCTTACATTTCTGGGAATGAAATTTTCTTACGTTTCTGCATGTAATCACGGGTTGCTCTAATAGCCGTTAAAATACTCTCTGTGCCACCAGAAGTAATAGCTCCGCAGACGTTTTTTTTATCCGGAGATCCACCGCCTAACAATTTCGCCGTCATAGAAACTATTTCAGCTTCCATTCTGCACACAGAAGGAAAAGCTTCGCTGTGCAGTGGATTAGCATGCGCAAACTGTGAATAAACAATATTGCACATTTCAAAATGATCACTATCAGCTATGTAAACGGTACCAGACATTTTGTTTGTTGCTACAGATATTACAGTATCTTTCTCCTTCAGTGCAGTTGCTTCTTTCAAAACTCTTGCAATAGGCCAGCCTGTCTTTGGAAGCTCTTCATTCTTTTTTAGTATGCAACTACGGCTGGAAGATATATCTTTCCGCAACTGTGAAAGCATTTTTTGCTTTTCTTTACTTATAAAGAAAGCTACGAACGGCATCGTTCGAAAGCAGCGAAATAACGTACTTTTTAACTTTTCATGTCGCAAGAAGTTAGCAATTTGAACGCTCGTGTGGAGAACAAACGAGGAGAATAATATGAAAACTCCAGAAAAAATAAGAAAATCAATCAAAGAATAACTTTGTAGTGACAAATGCCATAACTGGATAATCTCCATCAGTTGCCATTGAAGTGAGAGCATGTTGCAGATAGAGTTGTTGAGCTGAACAAACACGCTCCTTAGCTGCTTTCTATTTCGAACCGCCCAGTCTCCTTTCTTTCCTTGTGGGGTGTTTTTTCGCATTTTTGGGGGAGGGGAGGAAAACCGGAAACCCCTAAACTTCGGGCTCCGGAAAGAACCTAATGATAATGCATAAAAGTGGTTTAGCGTGTTGTAATTAACCGTCATTCACTAACGCTCACGATCAACTATTTCATGGACGTAAACAGATTGCAAAAGCTTGCCGGCGCTGTGCGCACGGGCGGAAAAGGATCAGTTCGAAGGTTTGCCCTTATTCTTTATTGCTTCGTTTCAACACGATTTTACTGTCTGTTCCTTTTCGAAGAAAAAAAAAGGTTGCCCATAAAACAACCTCAACAGATGATAAGCGACTTCAGAGCGTCTTAAAAAGACTCGGCGTTACGACTGTGCCCGGAATCGATGAAGTTAACATATTCTGTAACGATACCGTCACCCATTTCACAAGTCCTAAAGGTAATATTTCACCTTGTAATTCTACGCTCCAGAAACTTAAGCTATGTAGTTCAAGCTGCAACACCAGCAAATACTTATGTAATCAGTGGACAATCCCAAACTAAGAGTAAGTAAATTTAGAAGGTGCAAGTTTTTTCAGCTTACAACATTGGCTAGAGCTACAAGATTTACTTCCAAGTATTGCTAGTCAATTAGGTGCGAAAATATCTTCTCTTCTACCCTTCAAAAGTTGAACCTCAACCACGCTAAAGGTCCTGAAAGTTTTCAAACTTTAAAGAAGATGGCTGCTGAATTCAATTCGAACGAGGCGTAGTAGTTGGGCTATTCCCGCCCGACTGTCCTGATCTTCACATTATGTACTTAGCTATTTTAACTCGAGTTTTAATTCTAGTAACTAATTATTAATAATCGTACTTTAAAAACAAATACATTTAAAGTGCTGTTATAATTCATCTTGAAGTCAAAGTTTGTAAACTGGATCTATTCCCAAGATGAAGAAGCATCTGCGCATCACGGATGCAGTTGCATGGCAAAGAATTATTCGGCTTTCCTCATTATCATCACCTATCACTTTACAAGAACCATAAAAGTCATTGAATAGACTGGATAGCGTATATAGATAATCACAGATTCGAGAAGGCATCAAATCCTGTAGAGATGAATCAAGTGACTCAGCAAACTTAAGAATGTGCAAAGCCAGCGCCCTCTCTTCTTTCGCTTTAAAACGAAATTCTTGGGGTGTGACGTTCTGTACATCTATCTGCGTTTTGTCCAGTACCGCACTAACTCGGACATGTGCATATTGCAAATATATGGCAGTGTTACCTTTCAGATCCAGCATTCTATCGAAGGAAAATACATAATTTGTGGACAGATTGTTTTGGAGATCAGCGTATTTTATCGCACCTATACCCAGTTTTCTTGCAGTCTGTTTCATTTCTATCTCGCTAAGTCCAGATGTGCCCCTATTCTTCAACTCATCGTAGCATCGTGACTCAGCTTCACTTAGGAGCTCCTTCAGACGTATGACCTCACCAGAACGAGTGCGGAATCTTTTACCATCTTCCCCCATCACCAATCCAAAACCAACATGACTCAAACGAACATCTGACTTTTCACATCTTTCGAGCCAACCGGCTCGCTCCGTTGCATCAAAAATACCTGCAAAGTGTTTTTTCTGGCCACTATCCGTTACGTAAATTACCCAGTCCGCCTTTTCGTACTTGATTCTATGATTTATTGCCGCAAGGTCCGTAGATGCATAATTATAACCACCATCGCTCTTTCTGCATATAAGAGGTGTTCCTTCAAAACTGCTGAATATACACAAAGCACCTTCACTCTTCACAGCTATATTCTTCTGTTCTAATTCTTCGAGTATGCCTGATATCATTAAGTTGTAAAAACTTTCACCTCTTTCCGAGATTCTCACATTTAAAGCTTCGTATATAGTTTCAAATTCATTCCTACTCGTTTGACACACATTTTCCCATATTTCTAACATTTTTGGGTCGCCAGCTTGCAACTTCACAACAGCTGCCTGAGAACGAATCTTAAATTCAGTATCCTCGTCAAATCGTTTCTTTGCAAGCTTATAGCACGACTGAAGATCCCCAATAGTATCAACAAAACCATCGTGTTCATCATTTAAATATTCTAGCAACATTCCAAACTGGGTACCCCAATCTCCAACATGATTTAAGCGTAAAGTTTCAATATTTTTATATTCTAGCATTCGACATATAGAATCACCGATGATAGTACTTCTAAGATGTCCCACATGCATTTCCTTTGCTATATTAGGAGATGAGAAATCAACAATAACGCGAGGATAGTTTACATTTTCAGCAGTGTTTACTCGTCGCTCTCGTGGCTCACAAATATTGAAGTTTTGCAGGATTTTTGAAGAAATGTATGAGTCTGAAATTTTGACATTGATGAAGCCAGGTCCAGCTATACTAGGGTTCTCAAAGAAGGGGTTCACGGGTAGCATGTTGATAATATTTTGAGCAACTTCTCGAGGACTTTTAACATCGCATCCTCCGACTTCACGCACAACAGAAAATAAATGCATGGCATCATTAAATTGATAGTCTCCAAGACCCGAGTTCGCGCATTCATTTAGCGATACCTCCTTAAAATTCTCAGGATATGCGGCTTGAACAGCCTGTGTGAAAAGAGATTTTAACGAGGCTTTCAAATTATCTTCTTCAAACTTGAATAAAGCTGACTTCCTTTCACTCAGGCTCTCTACAGACTGGACGCTTTTAATCGAATCAGAATGTAACCGGACCGTCTTTTTATTGAAGGTTCGACCTCTCATTCTCGAATAGTTTTGAAGGGAAACATTGTATTTAATTGGAGCTACCCCTGCAATCCTCAAAGCTCGTGTTTGTAATCGATGCGCCATTAATGAAGGTCTTGACTGAGGATATGGATAAGGTTGTGAGTCTACCCAAGCTACCCGAGAAACGTATGTATGAGAAGACGTTTGGTGAAATCGGCAAAAAAAAAGAGAAGTGCCTTTTTTAAAGACCTCAACCTCATCTCAGGGAGAAACACTAAATGAAATATGTTTTTAAAAAAAAAGGTACAAAAACACTCTGAACAAAAACCCAGGATCGCTCGTCTCGCAGAACCTTACTGTTCAAATGGATTCCACGCAAGTTCTGTGCAAGAAGGATGCGTTTGTACTCAATTTTGAGTTTAAACAATATCGAGCTCGCGTTAATCATGTAGCAAGAGAGCGAAGTTTAAACCTTTCTTTCGGGCATTCTCAAGGACCAGAACGAGGGAGAAATGCAGAAACAGTTACAGCAAAAGAAAGGTTCGTCCTTTAGCACTTAAACTTCATGTATCATAATGTACCACTTTTTAGAGTTAATCGACCAATATTGAATAATCCGTTTCCAAGTTGGGGTACGGTCGGATTTGAGGTGAACACAATACGTCAGCTAGCTTCGAAGGTATTCTTTCTCCGAATAATAATTATATAATTTTTCAATTTTCCTCACTAGCAACTTGCCTTTATTGGATTAGCAACTCATAAAAGTCGCGGAAGCGGTGACACGAACTTGTCAGAAATTTCCGATTCTCCTCCGAAGAAAGACATCACAGTTGAGTCTTCTTATCGTGTTCTCTGTCTGATGAGTCATACTGGTGGAGGGCATAAAGCAAGCGCACAGGCTTTAAAAGATGGATTTGAGTGCATCTATGGTAATTTCTTTTTTATCTTAATTCTTGACTATTAACGCAAATTATATCAGGGAATTCGTATGATGTGAATATTGTGGATTTATGGAGCTCACATTCTCCGTGGCCTTTATGTAACATGCCAAAAAGCTACTTTTTTTTGGTTAAAAACCCGTGGCTTTGGCGCTTAAATTTCCGATGCTCAGAACCAAAGATCGTTCATGAAACACTGTTCAGGGTGAGAAATAAACATATTAATTGATAGCATACAATCAAAGTTTACCTTCACAATATTTCTAGGGATACGCTGCGATTGTTAGCACGCAATTTTCTCGTGTTTTCATGGATTATAATCCTCACTTAATTGTAAGTGTACACCCACTGATGCAACATGTGCCCGTAAGAAACTATCATCAAAATTTATGTCACTTTGAATAATTTTCTTTATAAGTTGATGTCTTTGGAGCGACTCCGGGATAAAGTTGCAAAACCGATTCCATTTACAACTGTGGTCACAGATTTAACCCGGTGTCACCCGACTTGGTTTCACAAGGTTCTTTCTATCATATTTTTTTCGTAATATCATAACCATTTTTTTCTACTTAAGAGCGTATTGAAGTGCTTTGTGGCGACAAAAATAGTGGTTTCGCAAGCATTAAGTTTAGGACTGAAAACAACACAAATTATATGTCATGGACTTCCTATCAGACCATCTTTCAGTATTCCTGCCGGAACAAGAGCATATTTGAGGGAGAAGTTAGGTATGCAAAAGGATGCTCGGACTGTGATGTTAATTGGAGGTGGTGAAGGCATGGGCAAAATAACAGAAATAGCTGAGGAATTATCGAAACGGTTTGCTCGAACTATATTCGCTAACTTTCTCATAACAAGTCTTTATTAGACTGTCTGAAACACATCAACTTGTTATCATATGTGGAAATAATAGATCTCTTGTTGAAAAATTGAGCGCCAAAATATGGCCATTCAGCGTCCATGTCAAGGTCCTTATTTTTCTAAAAATATAATAATGTAAAATTTTATGTGAATCCACGTAGGGATTCGTTCATAACATGTCGGAATATATGTCCTGTTGCGATTGTGTTATTACGAAAGCAGGTCCAGGCACTATAGCTGAGGCTCTAATATGCGGAATCCCAATCATTCTCAATGGTAACATCTTTATCAGTAGCTTCTGTAGATTATAACTTTTTTCCAGGATGTATACCATGCCAAGAAGAAGGTAATATACCTTTTGTACTTGAAAATAAAGTTGGGACGTATAGCGAGGATCCTGTAATTATTGCAAATACTGTCTCGGAATGGTTTGATAAAAATGATGGGACTTTGGAGGAAATGTCAGCTCGAGCTAAACTGCTTGGAAGGCCTGATGCAACTTTCAACATCGTGCGCGATCTTGCCGGTATGATCCTTTCATTTTATCACTGAAATACTCAAGTTCTTGTGAGGAAAGATCTCGTGCTAGAATAGTATCATGATATTTTTCTGCTCCACCT